>Ga0307378_10001284_pt1 | contig 41151 bp, 50 predicted proteins | sample UN1MG_FD_202238 | JGI IMG/M metagenome (GOLD analysis project Ga0307378, IMG submission 202238) | Soil microbial communities from Risofladan, Vaasa, Finland - UN-1 | ecosystem: Environmental > Terrestrial > Soil > Coastal area > Acid sulfate soil | place: Finland: Risofladan, Vaasa | collected...
TGGAGATAGAATTGATAGCGGATGTGGCGATGGAGAAGGGATTGAGGTTTGCGATAAGAGAGGGAAGCCGGACAGTTGGAGCAGGCTCGGTTACTGATGTCTTAGAATAGTATGTAGGGGCTTGATTTATCAAACCCACCTTATGATAAATGAATAATATTTATAAAAAAAAAGGAGTTGCTGGTTGTAGGGATTTGATTTATCAAATCCATATTTGAAATATGCTAGAAAAGCAGGAATGCGATGAGAGAAATTGTATCGTTACAGTGTTCTGAATGCAAACGGAGGAATTACACAACTACTCGGAATAAAAAGATACAAAAGGAAAAGATTGAGCGGAAAAAATATTGTAAGTTCTGCCAGAAACACATTCTACATAAGGAAATAAGATAACTGTAGAGAATAAGGAGCAAGAAAAAAGTAACTTAAATTATTAAAGCAGAGTCGGTGAGGTGACTGGATCTTAAAGGAGGCGTTAAAGAGAGAGGTGAGTAGCTCAACTGGTTAGAGCGTCGGTCTCCAAAACCGAAGGTTGCGGGTTCGAGTCCTGCCTCACCTGCCCATAATAATACAAGCTATAATTTAAAGGAAAATATCGAAACATCACAATAGTGTCATCCATCTGTTTCTAGGATAAAGATTAGAGAATGAATAAAAAAGCAAAATGGTATAGACGCATTTTCTCTTTTTTGAGAGAAGTCAGGGCCGAGTTAAGAAAAGTGACATGGCCTTCTAGAAATGAGGTTTACAGCACAACTATCGTCGTTATTCTTACTACTGTTTTCTTTGGACTTTATCTTTATTTTATGGACCTTATTTTTTCTTGGGTTCTTAATCAAGTAAGAGGATTCTTTGTCTAGATTGAGTGAGAAAATGAGCAAAGATTGGTATGTCGTTCATACTTATTCTGGATTTGAAAAATATGTGGCTGAGTCTATTCGCCAGAGGGGTATTGAGCTGAATATAGAGGATCAGATTGGCCAGATCATTATCCCCACAGAGGGCGTTGTTGAAATCAAAGGAGGAAAGAAAGTCGTTTCCACAAAAAGGTCTTATCCTGGTTATATCTTGATCGAAATGTCGATGACAGATGAAAACTGGCATATAATTCGCGAGACGCCAAAAGTGACCGGTTTTGTAGGATCAGGGAAAAGCCCTTCGCCCTTAAGTAAGGAAGAAGTCAGCCAGATAGTGGATCATATGGAGACAACCTCTGAAAAACCGAAACCAAAGCATTCTTTCGAAAAAGGAGAGGCTGTCCGGATCATTGATGGACCTTTTTTCAATTTTAACGGCATGGTTGAAGAAGTGAATAATGAAAGAAACACTCTAAAAGTATTGGTTACAATTTTCGGTCGAGCTACTCCAGTAGAGTTAGAATTCTTACAAGTGGAGAAAATTTAGGAGGAAGCATGTCAAAAGAGATCATAGCGACAATTAAGTTGCAGATAGAAGCAGGCCAGGCAAGCCCAGCTCCGCCTGTGGGTCCAGCACTTGGTCAACATAACGTAAACATCATGGACTTTGTCCGCCAATTCAATGAAAAAACTAACAAGATGGAAGAAGGAACGGTTATTCCTGTAATTATAAGCGTTTTTAAGAATAGAAGTTTCAATTTCATCATGAAAACCCCTCCAGCTTCCTATCTCTTGAAGAGAGCAGCTGGGATAGCAAAAGGATCTGGAGAACCAAACAAAGAAAAGGTCGGTAAAGTTACTGAAAAACAGATTGAGGAGATAGCAAAGGTAAAGATGCCTGATTTGAATGCTTACAGCTTAGATGCCGCAAAAAAAATTATCGAAGGCACAGCAAAAAACATGGGATTGGAGATTATTAGTGGCTAAAAGAGGAAAAAAATATATTAAAGCTAGGGAATTAAAAGAAAAAGAAGAATACTCCTTGGAAGATGCCGTAAGTCTTGTTAAGAAACTCAGTTTTGTCAAGTTTGATGAATCTGTGGACCTCTCCCTTCGTTTGGGAGTTGATCCAAAGCATTCTGATCAGATGGTGAGAGGAACAGTTACCCTTCCCCACGGCACCGGGAAAACGAAGAAGATATGCGTGATTAGCTCTGGAGAAAAAATTAAAGAAGCTGAGGATGCAGGAGCTGATTATGTCGGAGGGGAAGAAATCATTGAAAAGATATCTAAAGGATGGATTGACTTTGATGCTGTTATTGCTACACCGGATGTGATGAGGAATGTCGGAAAATTGGGCCGTGTTCTGGGGGCAAAAGGACTTATGCCCAACCCAAAGTCTGGAACCGTGACTTTTGATATCAAGAGGGCTGTTGAAGAAATCAAAACTGGTCGGGTGGAATTCAGAGTGGATAAGACTGCTATTATTCATTCCCCAGTGGGTAAGGTATCTTTCTCTGATTCGAAGCTTGTGGATAATATCAAATCTTTTATCGAGGCTGTTGTTAAGGCAAAACCGCCTGCTGCAAAAGGAAAATATGTAAGAAGCATTCATGTTTCGTCAACCATGGGTCCATCAATCAGGCTAGAAGATGGAGTTTTAGAGTTATAGGAGAGATAAGGTGATAAGGGAGGATAAAGAAAAACAAGTCAAAGAGTTGAGTGATTCTTTTGAAAAGCACGACTCTTTTTATTTGGTCGATTTTATAAAAATGTCTGTTGCCCAGGCTGTTGAGCTGAGAAGGATTTTTCGAGATAACTCCTACTCCTTTAGGGTTGTTAAAAACCGTCTTGCCCTGAGAGCTTTAAAAAAAGACTTCCCTGAAGATTTGAAAACATTCTTCCAGGGTTCCACAGCTATTGCTTTTGCTTCTCAAAATCCTGTGGGTTTAGCTCGCCTAATCAAGGATTTTTCAGACCGAAACAAGGTTTTGTCTGTAAAGGCAGGATTGCTGGAAGGACAATTTCTCTCTTCTGAGAGATTTACTGAAGTTGCAGCTCTGAGGTCCCGGGAGGATTTAATAGCCAAAGTTGGCAACTTAATGGCATTACCATTAATAAAGTTATTATGGACTTGGCAGGCCCCATTAAATAGCATAGGCAGGTTGTTGAGTCAATTAAAAACAAAAAAATAAAGTTGGAGGTAAAAATGCCTAAAGCACAAACAAAAGAAACTAGTGAGACGACAAAGGGAAAACAAGAGAAAACAAAATTAACAAAGGAGCAGTTTTTCGGCCACTTGGATAACTTAACGGTTTTGGAACTCGTTGATTATATCAAAGAATTTGAAGAAAGGTATGGAGTGAGCGCAATAGCAGCTGCCGGACCTATGGCAGCTCCAGGTGGAGGCACTCCTCAAGGAGAGGCTGAGGCTGAAGAAGAGAAAACAGAATTTACTGTAATCTTAAAGAGCGTGGGTGACAGAAAGATTAATGTCATTAAAACTGTAAGAGAAGTGACGAGTCTTGGATTGAAAGAAGCCAAAGATTTAGTTGATAACGCTCCCAAGCCTGTGAAAGAGGGCGTTTCCAAAGAAGAGGCTGAAGAGATAAAAGCGAAATTTGAAGCAGAGGGAGCAGGGATAGAATTACAGTAAACCAAAATTATGAATTTAATTAAAATCATAGGCCTTGCCCTAAAGTTGTATTTCTTATTGTCATTGCGAGCCCTGCAGGGGCGAAGCAATCCTCCGTTGCGAGTGAAATGAAGCAATCTCATAAAAATTTGAGATTGCCGCGTTGCTACGCTACTCGCAATGACCTATCTTATGAGATTGCCGCGCTCCCTATGGTCGCTGTCAATGACACAGGGACGAGAAACTTTGGGGCAATGCCAAATAGTAAAACATATCTTTTGAAAACTTTTCAAAGAGAAGGAACATGAGTAAAGAATTAGAAAACATTTATCGTAAAAGAGTCGATTTCTCGAAGCTTAAAACGGCCTTTCCTATACCCGATCTGCTGGCTATCCAGAAACAATCCTATGCAGAATTTCTTCAGATGGAGTTATTGCCTGAAGAGAGAAAAGACAGTGGATTGCAAGCTGCTTTTAGGGATTCCTTTCCTATTTCTGACTTTAAAGAGACGACTCAATTGGATTTTATCAGCTATTCTATCGGCGATTGGGAATGTAAATGTGGCCGTCTGAAAGGAGTCGAAAACTCTAGAGGTCGATGCAATGGGTGCGGAACTCTTCTTCCTCCAGATGCAGAACTCACTGAAAAGGAGATTTGTCCCTACTGCGGCGCAATGAAGAAAATAGAAATTCAGCTCTGCGATCACTGTGGAGATAAGGTAGGCCTGAAAATGAAATACAGGCCTACGGAATGTATCCAGAAGGGCTATACTTATGCTGTTCCACTCAGGCTGAAAGTAAGATTAATCTCCTGGGATAAAGACCCTGAGACTAAAACAAAAAGGTTGAGGCATATCAAAGAACAGGAAGTCTATTTTGGTGAGATTCCTTTGATGACGGAAAAAGGGACGTTTATTTTTAACGGCATAGAAAGAGTTGTTGTTAGTCAGCTCCAGAGATCTCCTGGAGTTTTTTTCAGGCAGGGAGAGGGAAAAGGCTTTTATGTTGGGAAGATCATTCCTTACAGAGGAGCATGGGTTGAGTTCGAGTATGACAGCAAAAATATCTTGTTTGTCCGCTTGGATCGAAAAAAGAAGTTCTTGGTGTCAGTTTTTTTGAGAGCTTTGGGATTTGGCTCAGATGAGGCAATTCTGCGTCTTTTTTATGAGACTTATAAAATCTTCCCAGAAGGAGGCGAACTCTATTGGGAGCTTAACGAGAATCTCGTTGGCAAGATAGTTGGAGAAAACGTTGTTGATCCAAAGTCTAAGAAAGCGCTGATTCAGAGCAAAGGAAAGATCAGCAAAGAACAGTACAAAAAGTTAAAAGAACGTAAAATCAAGAAAATTGCCTTGCTCGGAAAAGAATTTAAAGGAGCGTTTTTGCTTTCATCCATAAGTGATTTGGTTAAGGCTAAGGAAGAAATTAGTGAGGATCAACTGGAGGAGCTAAAAAGTCTCAAAGAGCCTTTTGAAATATTTTTCCCAGAAAAGGATAAATTCGACGATATCATTGTTAACACATTGAAAAAAGATTCAAACAAAAATACAAATCAGGCCTTAGGTGAGATCTACAGAAAGCTCAGACCTGGCGAACCTCACACGATGGAAAGCGCTCACAATTTGTTCACAAATCTGTTCTTCAACGACAAGAGGTACAACTTCTCTCGGATCGGCCGCCTGAAGATGAATATCAAATTATCTATGGATCGTTCCTTAGAAGAGAAAACTTTGTCTCCCTTAGATTTTGTTGAAGTGATCAAATATCTGCTTCGACTCCGTGGCGGGGAAGGGAGTTTGGATAATATTGATCATTTAGGAAATCGCCGTGTTCGTTCGGTAGGAGAGCTCGTAGAGAATGCTTTTCGCATCGGGTTGACTCGTATGGAAAGGACCATAAAAGAGAAGATGACCGTGGCTTCAGATTTGCCTTCAGCTATGCCTCAAGATCTTATCAATTCGAAGCCTGTTATTGCTGCTTTGAAAGAATTTTATGGAAGTTCACAGCTTTCTCAATTCATGGATCAGATAAATAGTCTAGCAGAAGTCACCCATAAGAGACGATTGAGTGCTTTGGGGCCAGGAGGATTGAGTCGAGAAAGGGCAGGTTTTGAAGTGAGGGATATTCAGTCCTCTCACTATGGCCGGATCTGTCCCATTGAAACACCAGAGGGACCCAATATTGGTCTGATTTCTTCTTTGAGTTGTTATGCTCGGGTGAATGACTTTGGTTTTATCGAAACTCCTTACCGAAAAGTCAAAAACGGGAGGATAATAGACTATGTGAAAATTCTTCATCCTGGAGTGAGTTCTCATAAAGTCGGAGAAATTGTCGAGAAAGACAAGCTTCCAAGAGATATTGGAAAAACAAAAGATGGGAAAAGAAAGCAATTACCTGTAGTAGAACCCTATTGTTTTTATTTGACAGCCTGGGAAGAGGAGCGATACAGCATCGCACAAGCCAACGCTCCGGTTGATGAGAAAGGAAATTTTATCGATGAAATTATAAGTGCAAGACAAGCAGGTAATTTTAAACTTATACCACGTAACCAAATAGACTATATGGATGTTTCTCCTAAGCAGCTAGTTTCCCTTTCTACTTCTCTGATTCCCTTTTTAGAACATGATGACGCTAACCGTGCTCTTATGGGATCAAACATGCAGAGACAAGCTGTTCCTCTCCTTAGGCCAGTGGCGCCTTTTGTTGGCACAGGGATGGAACACCTTGTAGCTAAGGGATCAAAAGATGTCATCATCTGTAAGCGGACGGGAGTTGTTGAGTTTGTTGATGCGGAAAGGATTCTGGTTCGTGTAGATGAAAAGGAAGACGCTAAGGAATACGAGTTGGGAACAGACCTTTATCTCCTAATAAAATTTTTAAGAACAAACCAGAATACCTGTGTTAATCATCGACCTATTATCAGAAAAGGAGATAGAGTCATTAAAGGTCAAATTCTTGCGGATAGTTCCTGTACAGATATGGGCGAATTAGCCCTTGGTCGCAATGTTTTATGCGCGTTTATGCCTTGGAGAGGCTATAACTTTGAAGATGCCATCATTGTCAGCGAGAAATTAATTAAAGAAGACATCTTCACTTCTGTTCATATTGTCGAGGAGACAATAGAAGCCCGGGATACGAAATTAGGTCCAGAAGAAATAACTCGTGATATTCCCAATGTTCCCGAAGAGCTTCTTAGTAATTTAAATGAAAATGGAATAGTGAGGACAGGAGCTCTCGTAAAATCTGGAGATATATTAGTCGGGAAAGTTGCGCCTAAAGGAGAAACCCAGTTATCTCCCGAAGAAAAGCTTCTTAAAGCAATATTTGGAGAAAAAGCTCTAGATGTCAAAGATGCTTCGCTTTATTGTTCTCCGGGGATAGAAGGCACAGTCATCGATGTGAGGATTTTTTCTCGACGAGGCATTGAGAAAGGAGTTCGGGCTAAAGGGATCGAAAAAGAAGAAGTAGCCAAAATGAAGAGAAACTCAGATGATGAAATAAGTATTCTCCAAAGAGAAAGATTAAGGAAGATAAAGGCTATCATCAAGGGAGAAAAGATTGATAAGGATCTGGCGGTTGGGGATCTTGTCTTAAAAAAGGGAGAGAAATTAGACGAAAAAATATTGAATAAACTGGAACCCGAAGTCATCCCTAAATTGAAACTCAAAGGTAATCCAGACCGAGATAAAAAAATAAGGGATATTGAGAAAAAGGTTAAGCGCCAGATTGAAGCTCTCAGATCCATATTTAAAGAAAAAGTTGATAGCCTCAAAAAGGGTGATGAGTTACCTCCGGGAGTGATTCAAGCTATTAAAGTCCACGTAGCAATGAAAAGAAAGCTTTCTGTTGGGGATAAAGTTTCCGGTCGCCACGGAAACAAAGGGATCATTGCCAAAATAGTTCCTGAAGAAGATATGCCTCGCCTGCCCAATGGAACTCCGGTAGAAATTGTCTTAAATCCCCTGGGAGTGCCGTCGAGAATGAATGTTGGACAGATATTAGAAGCTCATCTGGGTTGGGCCGCTAAAGAGCTTGGTCTTTGGATCTCCACACCAGTATTTGATGGAATTTCAGAGCAGGAAATAAAACACCTTCTCGAAAAAGCAAATCTGCCTAAATCAGGAAAGACTCCCCTTTATGATGGCATAACAGGTGAATCGTTCGACCAGGAGGTAACCATAGGTTATATCTACATCATGAAGCTCTATCATCTTGTTGACGACAAAATTCATGCCCGCTCCACTGGCCCATATTCTCTGATTACCCAACAGCCCTTAGGAGGTAAAGCTCAATTCGGCGGACAGCGTTTTGGAGAGATGGAAGTGTGGGCTTTGGAAGCTTATGGGGCGGCTTTCACACTTCAGGAACTTTTAACAGTTAAGTCAGATGATGTGGAAGGAAGAGCCAAGATATACGAAGCTATAGTCAAAGGAGATCTGGACTTTACTCCAGGGCTTCCTGAATCGGTGAACGTTCTCATTCGAGAGCTGCAGAGCCTCTGTCTAAATGTGGAATTGGAGAAAGACGAAGAAAAAGAAGAGACATTGCCCTGGGGAATTGATGTCCCCCAAATCCTAAAAGGAGATGAATAATGGATACTAGGCAGTCTATTGGAGGAAAGCCCAGAGTCGATTTTGACCGAGTAAGAATCAGTATCGCCTCTCCCGAAAAAATAAAAAGCTGGTCGTGGGGAGAGGTGACCAAGCCTGAGACAATCAATTACAGGACGTTCAAGCCAGAGAAGGATGGACTTTTTTGTGCAAAGATTTTTGGCCCTATAAATGATTACGAATGCCTCTGCGGGAAATACAAGAGGATGAAATACAGAGGCATTATTTGCGAGAGATGCGGAGTGGAGGTCACCAAATCAAAAGTTCGTCGAGAGCGCATGGGCAATATTCAATTGGCTTCTCCAGTGGCCCATATCTGGTTTTTCAAAGGGACCCCATCCCGAATCGGTCTTGTGTTAGACCTTTCCATTAAAGATTTAGAGAAGGTCCTTTACTTTGAATCCCATATTGTGATTGATCCAGGAGACACTCCCCTCAAAGAAAAGCAACTTCTTACTGAAGAGGAATATAAAGAAGCCAAGGAGAAATACGGAGACGACTTCAAGGTTTCCCTTGGAGCTGAAGCTGTTAAACAGCTTCTTTGTAAAATAAATATCAACAAAGAATCCGAGCAATTAAGGGAGCTTATGAAAAAAGATGCTTCCCAACAGCGAAAGCTTCGATATGCAAAGAGATTAAGAGTTTTTAAAGCTCTCAAAACGTCAGGTAATCGTCCTGAATGGATGATTCTGGATATCATTCCTGTCATCCCTCCTGATCTGAGGCCTTTAGTCCGGCTGGATGGGGGGCGTTTTGCCACTTCTGATTTGAATGACCTTTACAGAAGGGTCATAAATCGAAACAACCGATTGAAAAAACTGATCGAACTAAAAGCACCAGAACTTATCATTCGGAACGAAAAGAGAATGCTTCAAGAAGCTGTTGATGCACTCTTTGATAATGGGAAAAGAGGCAGAGTGCATCTTGGAGCCAATCGGAGGCCCCTAAAATCTTTAAGCGAAGCCCTGAGAGGAAAGCAGGGAAGATTTCGCCAGAACCTTCTCGGGAAGCGAGTCGATTATTCGGGAAGATCTGTTATCGTTGTTGGGCCAGAACTCAAGTTGAATCAGTGTGGGTTGCCCAAAAAGATGGCGCTGGAATTATTTAAACCTTTCATTTTTCATAAGTTAGAGAAAGAAGGATTGGTTCCAAGTGTAAAGGTTGCTAGAGAATGGCATGAGCAAGAAAGGCCTGAGGTATGGGACTTTCTGGAAGAGATAGTTAAAGAGCATCCTATTCTGTTGAATCGAGCACCCACTCTTCATCGCTTGGGAATCCAGGCGTTTGAACCAATTTTAATCGAAGGAAAAGCTATCCAGATTCATCCTTTAGTCTGTGCTGCATTTAATGCTGATTTTGATGGAGATCAGATGGCTGTTCACATCCCTCTTTCCGTTGAGGCCCAGGTTGAGGCTCAAACATTGATGCTTTCCACACAAAATATTCTCTCTCCAGCTCACGGTAGACCTCTTGCCATCCCCAGTCAGGATATGGTTTTAGGCTGTTATTATCTGACCTTAGAAAAAAAGGAAATGAAAGGAGAAGGACGCATTTTTGCTTCTGAGGATGATGTTTTATCAGCCCTTGAAAATAAAAAGATTAGCCTTCATGCACGAATAAAGTTGCGCTTTAAGGGCTCCTTCATGAATTTATCAACTTATTATGATGATCAGGCAGTTATGGTTTGTCCTATCACTGAAATGCATAATGAACTTATCGAGACAACTCCTGGAAGGATAATATTCAACAGTATTCTTCCCAGGAAAATCCCTTTTATTAACGGCATGCTAAAAAAGAAAGGGCTGGAGAGCTTAGTTTTTTACGCCTATTTGAAGGAGGGCCTCGAACCTACCATTGATATGTTGGACAAGATTAAGGAATTAGGTTTTAATCATGCGACATTTGCAGGCTTTTCTCTGGGGATAGATGATTTTATCATTCCACGAGAAAAACCTGAATTAGTAGAAAAAGCAGAGAAGGAAGTCCAAAAGATCGAGAATCTCTATCTAGAAGGCACAATTTCAGCTGGAGAAAGGTTTAATCGGGCCGTGGAAATATGGGGCGCTGTTACGGACAAAGTATCCATTGCGATGATTGAGAAAATGCGAAAGGTAAGCTTTGAAGGGAAGGATTTGAATTCTCTGTTTGTCATGGCTGATTCTGGGTCAAGAGGAAACAAACAACAGATTCGACAGCTCGCTGGGATGAGAGGTTTGATGAGTAAACCCTCAGGTGAAATTATCGAAACTCCGATTGTTTCAAATTTGCGAGAGGGGCTGAACGTTCTGCAATATTTTATCTCTACTCATGGAGCGCGTAAGGGTTTGGCTGATACAGCTTTGAAGACTGCGAATTCTGGTTATCTAACCCGAAAGCTGGTGGATGTTTCCCAGGAAGTTATTATTGATGAGCATGATTGCGGCACTCTGAAAGGGATAAATGTCACCGCCATTGTCGAGAATGGAGAACTTATTGAGCCTTTTGTGGACAGAATCGTTGGTAGAATCTCTTTAGAGAGAGTTCTGCATCCTGATACAAATGAGAAAATTGTAGACATGAATGAAGAGATTACCGAGAAGATTGCGCAGAAGTTTCAGGAGCTGGGTATTGAAAAAGTGAAAATCCGCTCTCTCCTGACCTGTGAATCTAAGAAAGGAGTGTGCAAGCTTTGCTATGGTCGCAACATGTCAACTGGTTCACTTGTTGAACTCGGAGAGGCAGTAGGGATTATTGCTGCTCAATCTATCGGAGAGCCAGGCACCCAGCTGACAATGAGAACATTTCATATTGGTGGAATTGCGATGAGAGGGGCGGAGAGGTCCAAACTTGAAGCAAAGAATGATGGGATTATCAGATTCAATAATCTTAAATCCGTAATTAATAAGGAAGAGTCTTTAGTCGTTGTAAACAGAAACGCAAACATAGCCATTCTTGACCATCGGGGAAGAGAGATTGAGCATTATCAGGTTCCCTACGGTGCTAAGATATTGGTTAATGATGGAGAAGAGGTGAAGGCCCGGCAAGAGTTTGCTGAGTGGGACCCGTTTAACACGTTCATCCTGACTGAGGACACAGGAGTTGTGCGCTTCCATGATGTAGCTCTTGGAGTTACCATGGAAGAGATACAGGATGAGTTTACAGGGTTGGTCAGCCGAGTTATTACTGACCCGAAAGATGAAAAAATGCAGCCTCGGATCGAAATCATTGCTGCCAGAAAGAGAGATGAAAAAAATAGACCTATAGTGCTCAAAAAATATTTCCTTCCTTCTGGAGCAAATCTGGAGGTTAAGGATGAGGATAAAATATATGCGGGAGAGGTTCTGGCAAAGATACCGCGAGAAGTAGCTCGAACCAAGGATATTACTGGAGGTTTGCCTCGAGCAGAGGAGCTTTTTGAAGCCCGGAAGCCTAAGCAGCCTGCAGTTATTTCCGAAATAGATGGAATTGTGGAATATCGAGGTCTTGTTAGAGGCCAAAGGAAACTGATCGTTAAGAATGAGCGAGTTGGAGAAAAGGAATACTTCATTCCAAAGGGAGCCCATTTGAGCGGGGGTGAGGGAGAGAAGGTTAAAGCAGGAACTCCCTTGATGGATGGTCCTGTGAATCCTCATGATATCTTGAAAGTCCTTGGAGAAAAGGAATTGGCGGAATATCTTGTGCGAGAGATTCAGTCAGTTTACAGGCTCCAAGGAGTGTCCATCAATGATAAGCATATTGAAATCATCATCCGTCAGATGCTGCGGTGGGTAAAGATTGAGGAATTCGGAGATACAGAGTTTTTAGTCGATGAGCAGATAGATAAATTTATTTTTCAGGAAGAGAACGAAAAAGTCACCAAAAAAGGTGGGAAGCCAGCAAAAGCAAGGCCTCTCCTTCTAGGAATTACCAAAAGTGCATTGAGCACAGAAAGTTTCATATCCGCTGCTTCCTTTCAAGAGACAACTCGAGTGCTCACAGAGGCAAGCCTTTATGGTAAAGTGGACCATTTGAGGCGATTAAAAGAGAATATAATAATGGGAAGGCTTATCCCAGCTGGAACAGGTTATAAATTTTATCGAAATGTGGAATTGAAGGCAGAAAAAGAAGAGGATGTTGAGAAAGAAATAGACCTTCAAATTCAGAGTAAGATTTTGACGTAACTGCCTCAAAAACCTTGACATAGCAACTTGTTTCTGCTATTATCGCCAAGTTCGTTCTGAGGGATTTTTTTCTTTAGAATGAGCAAAATTAACTCATTATAGAGGAGTAAGTTTATTGCCAACTGCTAATCAATTGATAAGAAAAAGCAGGACACCAAAAAAATATAAAAGTAAATCTCCAGCTTTAGAGAGGTGTCCCCAAAAGAGAGGTGTGTGTACTCGAGTTTTTACCACAACACCAAAAAAGCCTAATTCAGCTATGAGAAAAGTGGCTCGAATTAGACTAACCAATAATATAGAGGTAACAGGTTATATTCCAGGAATAGGCCATAATCTTCAAGAACATTCTATCGTTATCATACGAGGAGGAAAAGTTAAAGATTTACCTGGAGTCCGCTACCATGTGATTCGTGGACCTCTGGATTGTGAAGGAGTGCAGGACCGGATGAGAGGAAGGTCCAAATACGGAAGTAAAAGGCCTAAAGAAAAGAAGGTTTCTGAATAAAGGAGTCAGGCATGCCCCGAAGAGGTACGGTAAAGAAGAGAAAACCTCAGCCAGACCATTTTTATAATAGTACTCTTATCTCCATATTTGTGAATACTATACTAAAGAAAGGAAAAAAGAATATAGCTCAAAATATAGTATATACAGCCATGGAGAGAGTGAAGCAGAAGGCTAAGGAAGATCCCCTTAAAATGTTAGAGAAAGCTGTGGAGAATGTGAGGCCCGTGCTTGAGACAAAGTCCAGAAGAGTAGGAGGAGCGACTTATCAAGTTCCGATAGAAGTAGCTTTAAACCGATCCACCTCTCTGGCGGTAAGATGGTTGGTCAGGTATGCACGAGATAGGGCGGGGAAGAGCATGGAAGAAAAGCTTTCAGCTGAAATCATCGATGCCGTGAACCATCGTGGTGGAGCGGTTAAGAAGAAAGAAGATATCCATAAAATGGCTGAAGCAAATAGAGCTTTTGCTCATTATAGATGGTAGTCTCCAATATAAAAAAAGAGAATTTACCTAAAATTAAAATGGAGTGTAGAGTTGACACAAAGGTATCCACTCAAAAAGGTCAGGAACATTGGGATCATGGCCCATATAGATGCGGGGAAGACTACCACAACAGAGCGTATCCTTTTCTTTACAGGCATTACTTACAAAATGGGAGAAGTTGATGAGGGCACGGCTGTTATGGATTGGATGGCTCTTGAGCAGGAACGTGGAATAACTATCACTTCGGCTGCCACTACCTGTTACTGGGAAAACCACCGAATCAACATAATTGATACCCCTGGACATGTTGATTTTACGGCCGAAGTCGAGCGTTCACTAAGGGTTCTCGACGGCGCGATTGTCATCCTTTGCGGAGTGGGTGGAGTAGAACCTCAATCAGAGACGGTGTGGCGTCAAGCTGATAGATACAAGGTGCCTCGACTTGTTTACATTAACAAGATGGACAGAGTTGGTGCTGATCCTGAAAAAGCTGTAGAGCAAATGAGAACCAGGATCGCCGCTAATCCCTTAGTCATTCAGATTCCCTTAGGAAGAGAAGAAAAATTCAGAGGAGTGATTGACATCGTCGAGATGAAAGAAATAGACTGGGGGGATGATTTATTGGGAACAAAATTTGAGGTGAAGAACATCTCAGATGAATATAAAGATGAGGCCCAAGAAAAAAGGAATAGAATGATAGAGCAGCTTAGTGATATGGATGATCTCCTGATGGAGAAATATTTGGATGGCTCCGAGATACCCCCCGAAGAGATAAAGCAAGTTATCAGAAAGGCGACAAATTCTCTCCAGCTTGTTCCTGTCATCTTTGGAGCTTCGTTCAAGAATAAGGGCATTCAAGCCTTATTGGATGCTGTCATTGATTACTTGCCTTCCCCCTCGGATATTCCTCCTATCCAGGGCCATCATCCTCGTACTAATAATGTTGAAACAAGAAAAGCCTCAGATGATGAGCCTTTTTCAGCTTTAGTGTTTAAAATAACTAGTGATCCTCATATCGGTTCTCTTTCTTTTATTAGAGTGTATTCAGGTAAGACAAAGGTAGGTTCTTCAGTATATAATGCGACAAAGGGGAAAGAGGAGCGAATCGCTCGCATTTTAGAAATGCACTCTAATAAAAGGAAGGATATTAAAGAAGTTTATACAGGGGACATAGTTGCCCTAGGCGCTATGAAAAATTTTTCCACCGGGGATAGCCTTTGTTCAAGGAATCATCCCCTTATCCTTGAGCAGATAATATTTCCGGAGCCGGTTATATCAGCTTATATAGAGCCAAAATTAAAAAGAGAACATTCCAAATTAGCTGAATCCCTGGCGAAGCTCAAAAGAGAGGATCCCACATTCAAGACCAAGCAGGATCCCATGACTGGGCAAACTCTTGTTTACGGAATGGGGGAGCTCCATTTGGAAGTCCTGATAGACCGGATGGAGAGAGAGTTTGGAGTGAGCGCGAATTTGGGAAGACCTCAAGTTGCCTATAAAGAGACGATTACCGCTCTTTCTGAAGGAGAGGGTAAGTATGTGCGGCAGACAGGCGGAAGAGGGCAGTATGGACACTGCAAGATTATAGTTGAGCCATTAAAAAGAGGAGTAGGATTCAAATTCGTTGATGATACGAGAAGTGGTGTTATTCCCAAGGAATTCATTCCTTCTGTAATAAAGGGCATCAAGGAAGCCGTGGAAACCGGGGTTATAGCTGGTCTTCCGGTTACCGATGTTAAAGTCACGATAATCGATGGTTCTTATCATGAAGTTGATTCTTCATCCATTGCTTTTAAAATTGCTGGTTCTCTAGCTTTTAAAGATGCTATGTCTAAAGCTAATCCTGTTCTTCTTGAACCCATCATGAGCTTGGAAGTTGTTGCTCCAGATGAATACCTGGGAGATATAATTGGAGGCATCAATGCGCGGCGGGGCAAAATAGAGGAAATGGAGATGAGAAGGGGTTCGAGAGTGCTGAAGGCTCGTGTTCCCCTTGAAGAGATGTTTGGATATGCGACTATTCTTAGAACCTTGACTCAGGGAAGAGGCGTGTTTTCCATGGAGTTTTTTCGATATGATACGATTCCTTCCCCGGTTATGGAGGAAATAATCGCCAGGATTGAAGGAAGAATTCCGGCTCATAGGTGAAATATTAGATAAATAAAAAGAGAAAAATGAACAAAAAATATTATAAAAGGCATGAAAAAGATATTAGGCTGACAAAACCAAAGAATAGGAGGTAAAGGGAATGGCGAAAGCAAAGTTTGAGAGGACGAAGCCGCATTTAAACATAGGGACGATAGGGCATGTAGATCATGGCAAGACGACCTTAACGTCGGCGATAACGAAGGTACTGCACAAGGAGATGGAGGGTAAGGTAGAGTATATAGAGTTTGATAAGATAGACAATGCGCCTGAGGAGAAGGAGAGGGGATTAACGATACAGATAGCGCATATAGAGTATGAGACGAAGAACCGGCATTATGCGCACATAGATTGTCCTGGTCATGCGGATTACATAAAGAACATGGTGACTGGGGCGGCGCAGATGGATGGGGCGATATTGGTAGTTGCAGCCGATGATGGGCCGATGCCGCAGACGCGTGAGCACATATTGTTGGCGCGTCAGGTGAATGTGCCTGCGGTAGTAGTGTTTATGAACAAGGTAGATTTGGTGGATGATGAGGAGATACTGGATTTAGTTGAGTTAGAGGTGAGGGAGTTATTGACGAAGTACGAGTATCCTGGGGATAAGATACCGATAGTACGTGGTAGTGCGTTGAAGTCGATGGGGTCGGATGGAGATCCGACGGCTGAAGTAAACAAGCCTATAATGGAGTTATTGGAGGCAGTGGACAATCACATACCGGAGCCGGAGAGGTTAGTGAACCAGCCGTTTTTGATGCCGATGGAGGACGTATTTACGATAAGCGGGCGAGGGACGGTAGTGACAGGAAAAATTGAGCGGGGGATGGTGAAGGTAGGAGAGGAGATAGAGATAGTAGGATTTGGAGAGACGCGTAAGCGGGTAGTGACAGGTGTAGAGATGTTTCGCAAGATACTGGATGAGGGGCAGGCAGGAGACAACGTAGGAGTGTTATTGAGAGGTACGGACAAGGATGAGGTAGAGCGAGGGATGGTGTTGGCGGCGCCTGGGTCGATAACGCCGCATCATCGGTTTAAGGCTGAGATATACGCGTTGAAGAAGGAGGAAGGAGGGCGGCACACGCCGTTTTTCACAGGTTACAGGCCGCAGTTTTATTTTCGGACGACAGATGTGACAGGGTCGGTAAAGTTAGCGTCAGGTGTAGAGATGGTGATGCCAGGTGACAATGTGAATTTGGAGATAGAATTGATAGCGGATGTGGCGATGGAGAAGGGATTGAGGTTTGCGATAAGAGAGGGAAGCCGGACAGTTGGAGCAGGCTCGGTTACTGATGTCTTAGAATAGTATGTAGGGGCTTGATTCATCAAACCCACCTTATAAAGAGATAAGGATGATAAATAAGGAAAAAAGGAGTTGTTGTTTGTAGGGGCTTGATTTATCAAGCCCACCTTATAGAAGAATAAGGACGAGAGAAATTGAGAATATAATATAAATGAGATATATAATAATATAAGAGGAGAGCTAGAAAAAAGAAGAAATGGAGAAAATTAGAATAAGGCTTCAATCTTTTGATCATCGACTACTGGACCAGTCTGTAAAAGATATCGTTTTCAAGGCCAAGAGAACCGGGGCAAAGATCTCTGGTCCAACACCTCTCCCGACGCGTATTCATAGGATTTGTGTTCTTCGTTCTCCCCATGTGGACAAAAGGTCCAGAGAGCACTTTGAGATGAGAATCCACAAGAGGCTAATAGACATAAGCGAATACAATAATGAGACCATTGAAGAGCTTCAGAAGTTGGATTTACCAGCCGGGATTGATGTGGAAATCCAAGCCTTTGGAACCGGAGGAGAATAGAAATGATAGAGGGCCTGATCGGAAAAAAGATTGGAATGACCCAGATTTTTGATGAAGAAGGAAACGTGGCTCCTATCACTGTAATAAAGGTTGGGCCTTGCACTGTCATCCAGAAAAAGACTAGAGAAAAAGATGGTTATTCTGCTGTCCAATTAGGCCTTGTAGAAGAGAAGGGCAGGAAAAAGGCGACAAAGTCTTTAGTGGGGCACTACGAAAAGTCTGGTGTTCCTCCGATGAAAATCCTGAAAGAGTTTCAATTTGCAGAAAAGGGAGAAGTAAAGGAAGGAGATCAGTTTTTTGTGGATATTTTCCAAATAGGAGAGAATGTTAATGTAGTGGGAATGAGCAAAGGAAAAGGCTTTGCTGGCGTAGTGAAACGTTGGGGCTTTCATGGTGGCAAGGCCAGCCACGGATCTATGTTTCATAGGAGACCCGGTTCCATAGGAGCTTCTGCTTATCCTTCCCGGGTTATAAAGGGAAAAAAACTTCCCGGTCATATGGGAAACAAGAGAGTAACGGTGAAGAACCTAAAGGTTATCCAAGCTGATAAAGAAAATAACCTCCTGGTTGTTAAGGGAGCTGTTCCTGGAGCAAGAGGTGGTTATCTTTTGATAAAAAAGGCATATTTTCACCCTGAGTTCCCAATTCCTGATCAAATCAAGGCAGAGCAACCTGTACCCGAGAAATCCAAACCTGAAGAGTCCAAACCAGAGCACCGCAAACCTGAAGAACCTAAGACTGAGCAGGTTCAGCCCAAGAAGCCTGAGGCTGAACAGCCTGGGCCTAAGGAACCTAAAACCCAGAAACCAAAGATCGAGGAACCTGAGAAGCCAACTCCAGAGAAAGCTGAAGAACCTAAGGCTGAAGAACCAGAGAGTGGGGAGCTTGACAAATCTGAGCAAGCCAAGCCAGAATCCCCCCAGCCTGATTCTTCAGAAAAAGAAAAGAAAGAGTAGAAGATGAGTAAAATCAAAGTTATAGACCAGAGTGGAAAAGGAATCAGCGAAATTAACGCTCCAAAGGAAATTTTTGCATATCCGGTCAAAGAACATCTACTTTATGAAGCGGTTGTGAACTACCGGGCGAATCAAAGACAAGGCTCAGCTTCTACTAAGACCAGGGGCGAAGTGAGAGGATCAGGACGTAAACCTTGGAGACAGAAAGGAACAGGGAGGGCGAGAGCGGGGAGCATCCGATCGCCAATCTGGAGGAAGGGTGGAACAACCTTTGGCCCTAAACCTAGAAGCTATTATTATAGCTTGCCGAAGAAAGCGAAAAGAAATGCCTTGAGATCAGCTTTATCCATAAAGTTTGCCGAAAAACAAATCCTTGTCCTTAAAGCATTGGACTTTAAAGAACCCAAGACAAAAGAAGGAGCAAAGCTCTTGGAGATACTAAAATTGGATTCAGCTTTGATCGTTGATCAGCATGAAAACAAGAATTTGTTTCTATCTTTGCGGAATATCCCAAAAATAAAAGCTGTTGATTACAATCAAGTCAATGTTTATGATGTTTTGAACTATAAATGGCTAGTTTTTACCCAAAATGCCTTCGAATCCTTGATGGAGAAATTTAAGCTATGAAGGACCCTTATAAGATTGTTATTAGACCTGTTATCACGGAGAAGAGCACGTGGCTAAAGGAGAAAAACAGAGAAGTATGTTTTGAAGTGGATCGAAGAGCTAATAAGAGTGAAATTAAAAAAGCTGCTGAGCAGCTCTTTAAAATAAAGGTAGAAAAAGTTCGGATCCAGAATAAAAGAGGCAAGAAGAGAAGAGTTGGCCGCAGTGAAGGCAAAAAGAAAGACTGGAAGAAAGCCTATATAAAGCTTAAAGAAGGCGAAAAAATGATTGAATATTTTGAGGCTGTTTAAATGGGAATAAAGACCTACAGACCGTCAACATCCAGCTTGCGCCAGAAGACAGGGCTTACTTTTGAGGAGTTGACAACACGCCGGCCGCATAAGCCTCTTGTTGAATCTCTTTCTAAATCCGGAGGGAGAAACTCGCGAGGGCGCATATCTGTTCGTCATCGCGGAGGCGGACATAAAAGATTGTACCGTATTATTGACTTCAAACGAGATAAGATTGGAGTCCCGGGTGTCGTGGATACTATCGAGTATGATCCAAACCGCTCGGCTTTTATATCTCTCATAAAATATAAAGACGGTGAAAAACGATACATTTTAGCACCCTTGGATTTAAAGGTCGGCCAACCTGTTATCTCTGTGGATAAACAGGTGGATATTATGCCTGGGAATGCTATGCCGCTGAGGGTCATTCCCTTAGGAACGGTTATTCATAACATCGAATTAAGAAAAAACAAGGGAGGACAATTGGCAAGATCAGCTGGTACAGGAGCTCAGGTTTTAGCCAAAGAGGGAAAATACGCCCAGGTTCGAATGCCTTCAACAGAGATCAGAAAGATTCATCTGGATTGTCGGGCAACTATCGGCCAGATTGGAAATCTGGATTACCAGCGCGTATCTATTGGAAAAGCAGGGCGGAACCGATGGAAAGGTAAGAGGCCTTCTGTCCGGGGAACAGCCATGAATCCTGTTGATCATCCCCATGGTGGGGGAGAGGGAAAGTCGAAAGGCGGCCGAAATCCAGTGAGTCCAACTGGGCAACCAACAAAGGGATACAAGACAAGGAGAAATAAGAGAACCCAATCCTTTGTTATCAGAAGAAGGAGTAAATAATTATGGGCAGGTCTTTGAAAAAAGGTCCCTATCTAGATGCAAAACTAATGAAAAAAATTCATGTTTTGGTAACTGAGGGAGAAAAAAGGAAAGTAATAAAGACATGGTCTCGCCGTTCAACAATTATACCGGAAATGGTAGGACTGACTATCGCTGTCCATAACGGAAGAAAATTCATTCCAGTCTTCATAAGTGAGAATATGGTTGGGCATAAACTGGGAGAATTTTCTCCGACTAGGACTTTTAAAGGTCATACAACAAAAACAGCACGAACAATAAGGATGAGAAAATAAAGTGGAAGAACAAGATATTATCTCTCGAGCGGTTAGCAAATATATGAGGATTGCCCCGCAGAAGTGTCAGTTGGTGGCTGACTTGATCAGGGAGAGGTATGTTGGGGAAGCTTTAACAATTCTCCGTTTTTCGAAGAAAAGGAAAGCAAGCTCCATAGTTGAAAAAGTTCTCAGGTCTGCAATTGCCAATGCTCAACAAAAAGTCCCCAATATCGATGTGGATAATCTATATATATCAAGAATCTTCGTCAATCATGGGCCTCAGATGAAGAGGTTCAGAGCTCGTGCTATGGGGAGAGCTGCCAGGATTATAAAAAGGACAAGCCATGTCCTTATTTCATTAGAAGAGAGAAAAGGGAGAGCGTAAGTGGGACAGAAAACACATCCTATTGGATTTAGATTGGGATTTAATAAACAATGGAGTTCCCGCTGGTTCTCTAAAGGAGCAGAATATAGCCGCTTGATTCATGAAGATTTGAAAATGAAGAAACTTATTAAAGAAAGATACTATCATGCAGGAATCTCTGAAGTGGGCGTAGAGCGAGTGGGTCCAAAAGTCAGGATAATCATCCATACAGCTCGACCGGGCATCGTCATAGGTCGAGGTGGAAAGGAGATTGAAAACCTCAAATCCATTCTCCAGGATATTGTTAAGAAAGAGGTTTACATTGATATCAGAGAAGAGGATAAACTGGAGCTCTCTGCTTTATTGGTTGCCGAAGGAGTGGCTATCCAGCTTGAGAAGCGGATAGCTTATAGAAGGGCCATGAGGAGAGCAGTGGATATGGCGTTGAAAATGGGGGCAAAAGGGATAAAAGTGATGTGTTCAGGCAGGTTGGGAGGAGTTGAGATTGCCCGTTGTGAATGGTATCTAAAAGGTCAATTGCCCCTTTCGACTTTGAGGGCGGATATTGATTATGGTCTTACCGAGGCTTTCACCAACTATGGTCAGATAGGCGTAAAAGTCTGGATTTATAGAGGAGATGTGGAAAAAGCGAAAGTTACGTCCCAAACGGCTGAGATAGAGGAGATTTAGCCATGCTGATGCCAAAAAAGGTCAAATACAGAAAGCACCATAGAGGAAGAAGGAAGGGAAAAGCCCGCCGAGGAGCAAATCTCTCTTTTGGAGAATTTGGTCTTCAAGCTTTAGAACCATGTTGGCTCACAGCGCGTCAGCTTGAAGCTGGTAGAATCGCCATCGCTCGCAATGTCAAGAGGAAAGGGAAACTTTGGATTAGAGCTTTTCCCTGGAAACCAATCACTAAAAAGCCAACAGAGGTGAGGATGGGAAAAGGCAAGGGAGATCCTGAGTTTTGGGTGGATGTAATTACACCAGGAAAAATAATATATGAGTTAGAAGGAGTCACTGAAAGCGCGGCCAGAGAAGCTATGAGGCTGGCTGCCCACAAACTTCCAATTAGGACGAGATTTGTTTCAAGAGAGGGTAGAGAATTGAGATGAAGGCAAGAGAGTTAAGAGAGTTGTCAGAAGATGAGTTGAGCAGAAAAGAGGATGAATTGAAAGACCAGCTTTTTAAGTTGAAATTCCAGCATGCATCAGGACAGTTAGAAAATGCAATGAAGCTCAAAAGTATTAAAAAGGATATAGCCAGGATAAAAACGATATTAGGAGAAAATAAAGAAGGAAAGAAATAAAGAATGGAAAGCATTCAAACAAGAAAAACTACAAAAATTGGTGTTGTTGTAAGTAATAAGGCAAAAAAGACAGTTACTGTTCTTGTTGAGCGACCAATAAGGCATCATTTATACAAAAAAATCATCAAAAAGAGGAAAAAATTTCTTGCTCATGATGAGTATGAGAAGTGCAAGGTTGGAGATATGGTTAAAATCATAGAGACAAGGCCTTTAAGCAAAAGAAAAAGATGGCGAATCCAGGAAATAGTGGGATTATCTCCTAGCGAGACAGAAAAAGAGATTGAGGAAAAGAAAGAATGATCCAAACGGAAACTAGACTCAGGGTTGCTGATAATTCTGGTGCACGGATTATTTTATGTATCACCGCTTTGGGAGGAGGTTCGGGGAAAACAGTAACTATTGGAGATGTAATCTCAGCTACTGTTAAAGAAGCCGAACCTGAAAGCAAGGTTGAGAAGGGAAAAGTCGTCCGTGCTGTCATAGTTCGGACAAGGAAAGAGATTCGACGCAGAGATGGTTCTCATATACGCTTTGATGATAACGCGGCAGTTATAATTGACGGACAAGGAGAACCTGTTGGGACCAGAGTTTTTGGGCCGGTTGGAAGAGAATTGAGAGAGAAGAGATTTATGAAGATTGTTTCTCTTGCCCCGGAGGTTGTTTAATGAACACGCTCACTTTAAAGAAAAATGATGTCGTCGTGGTCATCAAAGGAAAAAACAAGGGAAAAACAGGGAAAATATTAAAAGTCATCCCTGAGAAAAGAAGAGCGATTGTGGAAAAAATCAATTTTGTCAAGGAGTTTATTCGTCCTGATCGGAGTAAAAATATTTCGGGAGGGATTATGGAAAGAGAGGCTCCCATTCAGGTTTCCAATTTAATGCTTTATTGCTCTGAATGCGGTCAAGGTGTGAGAGTAAGGAAAAAAATATTGGAGGATGGGAGTAAAATCAGAGTCTGCAGTAAGTGTGAAACAGACTTGGAGAAGCAAAAATGAGGAAAGATTCATGAGTCGTCTTTTTGATAAATACAAAAAAGAGGTTATGCCAGCGCTTCAGAAGGAGTTTTCTATAAAAAATACGATGGCTGTACCCCGACTGGAAAAAATCATTTTAAATGTTGGCGTAGGGGATGCCATCCAGAATATTAAATTTTTAGATACGGCCAAAAAGGAACTGAGCTTCATCACCGGCCAGTGGGCTGCAACAGGAAGAGCAAAAAAATCTATTTCAACTTTTAAGCTTCGCAAGGGGCATGCCATTGCCTGTTATGTCACTCTGCGAGGGAAAAGAATGTATGAGTTTTTTGACCGTTTAGTCAATATCGTACTTCCCCGTGTCAGGGATTTCAGGGGTGTTTCTCCCCGGTCTTTTGATGGCAGGGGAAATTACACTCTTGGCATGAAAGATCAACTAGTTTTTCCAGAGATAGATTATACAAAAGTGGAAAGGCAGCGAGGGATGAATATCACTATCGTCACCTCTGCGGGGAGCGATAAGGCAGCAACTGCCTTATTGGAAAAATTAGGAATGCCTTTTGGAGAGGCATGATAAGGAAGGAAAAATGTCCAAAATATCATCTATGGCGAAATACTTAAAAGAACCGAAGTACTTAGTAAGGAGGAAAAAGCGCTGTCGGATATGCGGGCGTTCCAAAGGATATTATAGAAAATTTGATATGTGTCGATTATGCTTTCGGGAGCTGGCTTTAAAAGGCGAAATACCTGGAATCGTGAAGGCATCTTGGTAAAATTTTGGAAAGGATGAAATCATGAGTTTAACAGACCCTGTCGCTGATATGCTAACCAGGATAAGGAATGCCCTCCAAGTCAAGAAGAAAGATGTGAATATTCCTTCTTCCCGTATGAAGGCCGAGATAGCAAAAATTTTAAGGGATGAGGGATATATTAAAAACTTTAGGGTTACTGAAGATAGCAAGCAAGGGATATTAAATCTTACTCTCAAGTACACAAATGAAAACGAGAGCGTCATAACTGAGCTCCAAAGAACCAGCCGGCCAGGTTGTCGAATATATTGCAACAAAGGCTCCATCCCCAAGATTCTCGGTGGTATGGGAATAGTGATCCTATCTACGTCTGAAGGAGTTGCCACTGGGAAAAAATGTGAGGAACTTGGCGTTGGAGGAGAGGTTATATGCTATATCTGGTGAGTCTGGAAAGAAGCGTTTCCCCTCCCAGGATAGAAGGAAATGTTATAGATCAAGCTGGGTGTTTCGAAAACACGCGGCCTTTGCCCCAGCGAGGCAAAGCCCGCTCGGTTTCAGGCTTCGCTCTCCTCTCAATTCTGGAGAGGAACCATGCCCGCTCAGCCTTCAAACGGTTTTCTCAATCACCCAGCTTGATCTTTTTTCCACCCAGTGGATTTAGAAATACTTCCAATTTGGAAAGAGAGGGAATCTAAAAATGTCTCGAGTAGGAAAACTACCCATAATCTTACCAGATGGAGTTAAGGTTAATATCTTGCCAGATAATATCGAATTTGAAGGCCCTAAAGGAAAGCTTTCCTCGCCCTTGTTTGCTGGGCTCAAAGCCGAACTCGAGAACAATGAGCTCACCCTGCGGAGATCGAATGATTCCAAGAAGCAGCGATCTTTTCATGGCTTGAGCCGGAGTTTAGCTTATAATGCTTCTGCAGGTGTCTCTGAGGGTTTTTCAAAGAAGCTAGAAATAGTGGGAGTCGGATACCGAGCTAAACTTGACAAAGGGAAACTTGAATTGAGTTTAGGCTATTCCAAGCCTAAGGTGTACAAGATACCTGCGGGTATTGAAATCGTTTTAGAAAAGCCGACTTTAATCACTGTGAGCGGAATAGACAAACAGCAAGTCGGCCAAGTTTCAGAGGAGATTCGCAGTCTTCGCAAGCCGGATCCTTATAAACTCAAAGGAATTCGCTATGTTGGTGAGCGCTTGGTTAAGAAAGAGCGTAAGGCGGTGGTGGCTAGTGTATAAAGATAAAGTCGCGGTAAAGAAAACGGCTAAAGAACGGATAAGAAAGAGAATCAGAAAGAAAATCAGAGGCACTTCCGAACGTCCAAGAGTTTACGTTTTTAAGAGTAACCGCTATGTATACACGCAAGTCATAGATGACGAGAATGGTCATATTTTAGCTTTTGCCTCTACTTTTGAGAAGGAGTTTAGAGGAAAGAACAAAAACTATAAGAATATAGAAGCCTGTCAGGTTTTAGGTGGAATGTTGGCGAAGAAATTAAAGCAGATAAAGATCGAAAGAGTGATTTTTGATAGAGGAATCTATCCTTACCATGGCCGTATCAAAGCCTTTGCTGAAGCCATGAGAAAGGGTGGACTCGTTTTTTAAAGTGATATAGCAGGGAGAAAAAAGAGTGGCTGAACAAGAAGTAAAAAAAGAAGAATTAAAAGAGGAAAAGGAACTTGAGTTAAAGGATCAGGTGATTTCTATACGAAGAGTCACCAAGGTTGTCAAAGGAGGAAAGAATCTCAGTTTTTCGGCCTTAGCAGCTGTTGGAAATGGAAGCGGATTAGTCGGAATTGGCAAAGGGAAAGCCCGAGAAGTTCCCCAAGCTATAAGAAAAGCTGTGGAAGATGCCAAAAAAAAATTAATTAAAGTGTCGCTGTCTGAGACTACTATTCCCCACTATATTAAAGGAGAGGCAGGTGGAGGTGTTGTAGTTCTTCGACCAGCATCAAAAGGAACTGGGGTAATAGCAGGTGGCGCTGTAAGAGTGATCATGGAGTTGGCTGGAATAAAAGATGTTTTGACGAAATCAATTCGTAGTAATAATGCCATAAGTGTGGCCCATGCTACCATGGATGCTTTGAAGAGACTGAAAAACCCTGAAAAGGTCTCAAAAGATAGGGGCAAAGAAAAGGAAATGATATGGCAGTGAAAGAGATAACGTCTAATAAAACTCAAGAAAAAGCAAGAACAAAAGTAGAAGCTCGAAAACCCAAGTCTCCAGAGAAGCAGTTAAAGGTAAAACTCGTGAGAAGCCTCATCGGGCGCCCAAAACAACAACGGGAAGTAGTGAAAGGTCTGGGCTTAAGGAAGATTAATTCAGAAGCCACTCGCAAAGATTGTCCTGAGATCTGGGGGATGATCAATAAAGTACCTCATTTAGTGGAAGTGGAGGAGTTGGAAAAGAAATGAATTTGAGTGATCTTCATCCGGCCAAAGGATCCAGAAAGAAAAGGCGAAGAGTTGGACGGGGCCCTGGTTCCGGACGAGGTAAAACATCTGGTCGCGGTTCAAAGGGTCAAAAGTCTATTTCTGGATACTCAAGTAAGATAGGATTTGAAGGAGGGCAGATGCCCCTTCACCGCAGGGTTCCCAAGCGAGGCTTCACTAATATATTTAGAAGAGAATACAGGGAAGTCAACCTTGAGAAAATTGGGAAAATCACAAAAAAGGAAGTAAAACTAAAAGATTTAAAGGCAGCGGGCATTATAAAGAAGGAATCAGAGGCTGTTAAGATTTTGGGAAGAGGAGACATTTCCTCTTCTAAGACAGTCCACGCCCATAAATTTTCTCGCTCAGCTCTGAAGAAAATTGAGAAAGCGGGAGGAAAGGCAGTTCTTATAAAAAGTTAACAATGTTAGAAAGTATTAAAAACATTTTTAGTATTCCTGATCTTAGAAAAAGGATCATTTTCACCCTACTTATATTGGCCGTGTATCGAGTAGGCTGGCAGGTTCCTAATCCAGGAATCAGCGGAGCTGCCTTACAGGAATTCTGGGAGCAACAGCGGGGAACGATTTTAGGTTTTGTGGATCTTTTCTCCGGGAGAAATATGTCCAAGATGACTATTTTCGCCTTGGGGATAATGCCCTATATCAGTGCCTCTATCATCCTCCAGTTGCTTCAGGTTGTCTGGCCTTACTTGGAAAAGTTATCTAAGGAAGGAGAACTCGGCAGAAAAAAAATCACCCAATTCACGCGTTATGGGACCATTATTATCTGCGCCATCCAGGCTTCTGCTATCGCTTTGTGGCTGCAAGCCCAAAGCAGCCCCAGTGGGGCATCTATTGTTCCCAATCCTGGTGCAGGATTTATAGGGTTAACAGTCCTGACATTAACCACTGGAACAGTCTTTGTCATGTGGTTAGGAGAGCAGATTTCGGAGCGGGGAATCGGAAATGGGATTTCCCTGATTATATTTGCGGGGATTGTGGTTAATTATCCTCGGGACTTCCAAAACGTTTTAGCTGGTTTGAAATCGGGAAGCATGACTCCTTTAAGGCTCATTTTTCTGCTGATATTGATGTTAGGTGTCATTGCCGGCATTGTTTTTGTGGAGCGTGGCCAGAGGCGGATTCCTGTCTCCTATGCTAAAAGAGTCGTGGGCAGGAAAGTTTATGGAGGTCAGAGTACCCATCTTCCGCTTAGAGTGAATACTGGCGGAGTTATTCCCATAATTTTTGCTGCCTCTGTCATAACTATTCCAGCAACTATAGCCGGGTTCGTAAAACACCCTATTTTCCAACAGATTGCTCAGCAGTTCGGCTTGGGCATGCCTTTATACAATCTCCTCTACATTGCAGCTATCATCTTCTTTACATTTTTTTATGTTTCCATCATCTTCAATCCTTCTGATGTTGCGGATAATCTTAGGAAATATGGTGGTTTTATTCCAGGGATAAGACCAGGAAAGAATACTTCTGATTTTATAGATAACGTCCTTTCACGGATTACTCTGGTGGGTGCTATTTATTTAGCAGCTGTAGCCATTCTGCCAGAGTTTTTGATCACTGGGTTCAAAGTTCACACTCTGCCCTTCGTCGGAGATTTCTTAGCTCGAAATTTGCCTCAGTGGTTTACTCAAGGATTGAATATTCAGTTTTATTTCGGGGGAACATCTATTCTTATTGTAGTCGGAGTAGCCATGGATACAATGCAACAGGTCGAAGCACAACTTATAATGCGCCACTATGATGGATTTATGCGCCGCGGCCGCATAAGAGGAAGGAGAGGATGAGAGTTGTTTTACTCGGACCCCCTGGAGGTGGCAAAGGTACTCAAGGAGAACTTATAGAAAAAAAATATGGATTTCCTAAAATTTCCACAGGAGATCTTCTTCGCCGTGAAGTTCAGGAAAAGACTACTTTAGGAGAAATGGCAAAAGCCAAGATGAATCAAGGCGAATTAGTTAACGATGATATCGTGATTGAGATGATAAAGCACAAAATATTCCAGCTCGACTGCAAACGAGGGTATATTTTGGATGGTTTTCCCCGAAACGTTGGCCAGGCCCGAAGATTGGAAGAAATTGAAGAAAAGCGCCCGGAAATAGTGATCGATATACATCTGAGCGAGCAGGCTTTGATTCGAAGGCTCTCAGCACGAAGGATTTGTTCCAGTTGCGGGGCAATTTATAACCTTTTAGCCCGCAATCCGAGGAAAGAAGGAACATGCGATATTTGCGGATCAGAGCTTATTCAAAGAGAGGACGATGTTCCAGAGGTTATCAAAGAGCGCCTGAAAGTTTACCACGAACAGACAGAAGCCCTTATAGATTATTACTCGAGAAAAAAGGTTTATTTTAGGATAGACGGCGAAGGAAAGATCGAGACTATCTCTGATAATATTTATTCTATTCTGGACAGAGAAATAGCCAAATCAAGAGTGATGGAAGCAGCAAGATGATTATTTACTCAGAGGAAGAAATTAGTACTATTAGGAAGAGTAACCAGATCGTCGCGAAAATTTTAGCCGAGTTAGGGAAAATGATAACACCAGGAGTACAAACTAAAGAATTGGATGAGTATGCTGAGCTTAGGGTTAAAGAGATGAATGCTTTTCCGGCTTTCAAGGGTTACCGCGGGTATCCCGCCTCTCTTTGCACGTCCATCAATGAGGAAATTGTCCATGGCATTCCTTCTTCCCGGCGCCTGCGAAATGGAGATATCATTAGCCTCGATTTCGGGGTTCTGTATGAAGGCTATTACGGTGATGCAGCCGTGACCTATCCTGTGGGAGAAGTCACTCCAAAGGCAAAAAAACTTATAAAGGCGGCTGAGGAGACTTTTTACAAGGGCATGAAACAGATGAAACCGGGAAAACGAATATCAGATATTTCTTTTGCTATTCAGAGTCATGTTGAATCGCAAGGGTTTTCAGTTATTCGGGCTTTTGTCGGTCATGGAATCGGTCTTTCCCTCCATGAAGAGCCTCAAGTTCCCAATTTTGGCTCGCCAGGAAGAGGACCTAAGATAAAATCGGGGATGGTTTTAGCCGTGGAGCCGATGATTGCGATGGGAAATTGGGATGTGGAGGTTTTAGATGATAACTGGACTGCTATAACTAGGGATAGAAGTCTCTCAGCTCATTATGAACATACAGTGGCAATTACTGAAAAAGGACCTGAAATTTTAAGTCTGTCAGATGAAGAAAAGAAGAATGCTCCTTATTTAAAGAAGAATCAATATGCCTAAGCAGGATATCTTTGAGACTGAAGGGACTGTTTTAGAAACACTCCCCAATGCCATGTTTCGTGTTGAGTTGGCCAATAAACATAGAATCTTAGCTCATATCTCTGGAAAAATGCGAAAGCATTTTATCCGCATTCTTCCTGGAGATAGGGTACTTCTTGAGCTTTCACCTTACGATTTAACAAAAGGAAGAATCACTTATCGATTCAAATAAGAAAAAAGCAAATGAAAGTAAGAGCATCCATTAAGAAGATGTGCAGGAATTGTCAAATAATCAAAAGGAAAGGTACGCTTCGGGTTATCTGCTCCAATCCGAAGCATAAACAAAGACAAGGCTAATTGAGGTTAAAATGGCAAGAATAGCAGGAATCACACTTCCTCCTGAAAAAAGGGTTGAGATTGGGTTGACCTATATTTTTGGCATCGGTCGTTCCAGGTCAAATAAAATTCTCCAGGAAGCTAAGATCGATAAGGATAAAAAGGTCAAAGCTTTGAGTGAGGAAGAGATCAGTCAAATACGTCAAATTCTCGAGAAAAAAGAAAAAATAGAAGGTGAATTGAGAAGCGAGACTACACAGAATATAAAAAGGCTGGTCGATATTGGGTGTTATCGAGGATTGCGGCATAGGAGAAGATTGCCTTTGAGAGGCCAGAGGACAAAAACTAATGCTCGAACGAGAAAGGGTCCTCGAGGTCATACCATAAAGAAATAAAAAGCCAAATAAGGAGTTTTAAGTGCCAAAAGCGAAGAGAAAGTCCAAGAAAAAGAAGGTTAGGAAAGAAATAGGATTTGGTGTGGCTTATGTTCAGTCCACTTTCAACAATACAATCATTACTATAGCAGACCAACAGGGAAATACAGTTTGCTGGGCTAGCGCCGGATCAGCTGGTTTCAAGGGTGCACGGAAAGGAACTCCTTTTGCAGCCCAGTTGGCTGCCAAAGAAGTATCGTCTAAAGCAAGAGAATTTGGAGTCAGGTATGTTGACGTTAGGGTTAAGGGCCCAGGTGCTGGAAGAGAATCAGCTATTCGGGCTCTCCAAACTAATGGCTTAGAGATAAAATCAATCAAGGATGTTACTCCAATTCCCCATAATGGTTGTCGCGTCCGGAAGAGAAGAAGGGTTTAGAAGGAGACGCAGTCAAGGAGAATAAGATGCCAAGACACAGAGACTCGGTTTGTCGCCTCTGTCGGGCGGAGAAAACGAAGCTTTTTCTAAAAGGGAGCAAGTGTTTGAGCGAAAAATGCCCCGTGGAAAGGAGACCCTATCCTCCAGGGGAACACGGAAGAGCAAGGAGAAGAATCTTGGGGTATGGTCTTCAGCTCAGGGAGAAACAGAAACTGAAAAGATATTATGGCATGTCCGAGAAACAATTTCGGCTCTTTTTCCAGCGAGCGGAGAGAAAAAGAGGCATCACAGGAGAAAATCTCCTGGCTATGCTGGAGAGAAGGCTGGATAGCGTTGTTTTTTTAATAGGATTCTCTCATTCTCGAGACCATGCTCGGCAACTGATTACTCACGGCCATTTTCGAGTTAATGAAAGGAAAGTCAACGTGCCATCTTTTCTGGTCAATAAAGGTGATGTCGTCTCATTTAGAGAGAAAGCAATGAAGCATGAGGAGCTAAAGGCCATTGTAGAATCAAACAAAAATAAAACTGTCCCGGGGTGGATTGAGGTTTACTGGGAAAAAATGCAGGCAAAAATTAGCTCTTTTCCAGCCCGTGAAGATATTACTTTTCCTGTGGAAGAGCGCATGGTCGTTGAGCTTTACTCGAAGTAACTTGTTGTCTGAGCCGCAGAAGCTCCAGAGAGTTCAAATCTCTGTTGCCTCCGTGGATTGGATTTGATAACAATGGAACCTGAAAAGGAGGAAGTATGTTAGAAACAGGTTTTCAGAAACCGAAATATCTTGAATGTGATTACGAGACTTTAACAGAAAAATATGGCTATTTTTCTGCCCAGCCTTTTGAAAGAGGCTATGGCATCACAATTGGAAACGCCTTGAGGAGGATTCTTCTTTCTTCTGTAACAGGAGCCGCTATTACTGCTGTTCGAATTCAGGGTGTTCTTCATGAGTTCTCGAGTATCTCTGGGGTGGTGGAAGATGTGACAGATGTCATCCTGAATTTAAAAGGTATCCCGTTAAAGCTTGAAGGAGATGAGCCAAAAATTATGACTCTGAAAAAAAAGGGGCCGACTGAAGCAAAAGCATCTGATATTGTTCATGATCCTGATATCGAAATTCTTGACAAAGATATTCATATTGCCTCTCTCGATAAAGATGGAAAGTTAGATATAGAGATGGTCGTTAAGAATAATAGAGGTTATATTCCTGCCGATCAAAATTTCGATGGAGATTTGAGCGTGGACTATATTCCCCTCGACTCTTCTCATTCTCCGATCAAAAAGGTGAACTACAGGGTCGAGGCGGCAAGAGTAGGCGAGAGAATCGATTACGAAAAGTTAAACCTGGAAATTTGGACATCAGGGTCTGTTTCTCCACAGGAGGTTTTGGCTCAGGCATCCAAAATAATGAGAGACCATCTGGTTATCTTTCTTACTTTTGTTGATGAGCCAATGGAAAGAGAACAAATAGCTATAAAAAAAGAGATTCCTTATTACCCTCAGCTAGATATTCTGTCAAAATCTATAGATCATCTTGAACTTTCAGTCAGGTCCAATAATTGTCTCAGGGCAGCTGGGATCGAAAAAATTTATGAATTGGTTAGAAAAACTGAAGATGATCTCTTGAGGACTAAAAATTTTGGCCGCAAATCTTTGACTGAAATAAAAGAGACTCTACAAGAATTGGATCTAGGTCTCAATTTGGACCTTCATCCTAGATTGTTAGAGAAAATAGAAGCAGATAAGAAAGAAGAAAAAGAAGAAGAGGAAGAAGCTGAATGAGGCATCTTGTCAAAAGAAAGAAATTAGGTCGAGACACTTCGCACAGACTTGCTTTGCTGCGTAATCTTGTGACCTCCTTTCTTGAAAAAGAGCGTATAAGAACGACTTTGGCAAAGGCAAAAGCAACAAGGCCTCTGGCCGAGAAGATGATTACCTTAGCTAGAAAGGATACTCTTCATGCCAAGCGTCAAGCCTTAAGCTTCATATACAAAAAACCTGTCGTTAAGAAGCTCTTTGAAGAACTCGGTCCTCGTTTTAGCGAAAGACCTGGAGGGTACACAAGGATTGTAAAGATCGGGCCGAGGGCAGGAGATGGAGCCGAGATGGCAATCCTTGAGCTCATAGGCTCCGAATTTGAGAAGAAAGCAAAGAAGAAAAAGGAAAAAGGAAAGGCCAAACCTAAAGCTAAATAGGTGACTAATTGCTTCCTTGTTTCTTGGTGACAACCCAGAGTTCTTGACCAGGGTATATTTTTGATCTGTAGTAGAGGCTGTTAAGACTGAGCAAAATGCTGAGGTTCATTCCAAATTTGTTGGCGATTCCAGATGGGTTATCACCGCGCTTAACTGTATAAATAGTGGCTCCTTGGGGTATCGAGGATTGGATGACGATCTTCTGCCCAACATCCAAGACGTCGCTTTCAAGGTTGTTATCCTTTTTTATCTCTCCAACTGTGGTGCTAAAGGCGCTGGCGATTTTATAAAGAGAATCTCCTCTTCTTACAATATAAATAAGCTTCTCCCCCTCTTTAACAAGCTTGGGAGGAGGAGATGACGCATAGCTTCTTCCGCTAACAGGAATCTTAAGACTCTGCCCCGATTTGATGAGATCAACACGACTTAAACGATTCAATCGAGCAATGGCTGAGATAGATGTCCTGTAGCGTTGGGCAATGAGTGAGAGAGATTCTCCCCTTTGCACACGATGGATTCTATAGGTAGCCTCTGAAGGAATCCAGGTCGGAAGAGTATTCAAAGCGATCATTGCTTTTTCGGCAAAGCCTAAGGGGACTCTTAAAACGTATTCATAACCTGGAGTAGCTCCGTGACGCAGTTCAGAATTAAGAGAGGATAGTACATCTTCTTTCAATCCCATAGCTTTAGAAAGGGAGGAAAGTCTGATGGGGCTGTTCATAGGAAGCCTTACGAATTCTAAGGGAGTATCGGGAGTCGGAAGATTGAAGCCGTATTTTTCAGGATCGTTGACTATAAGAAGGGTTGCAATAAAACGGGGAACGAAGCTAGCAGTCTCACGAGGGAGCATAAGATAAAGATCCCAGAAGTTGTCGAGGTAGTTAAAGCGCTGGTTACGAATGACCGTTTTGACTTTATACTCACCACAATTGTACGCGGCCAGAGCGGTTGTCCAGTCGCCAAAATGAGAATGGAGATCATTCAGATATTTTAAAGCTGCTTGAGTTGATTTTATGGGATCCATCCTTTCATCGATCCAGCGGTCTCTCTTCAAACCGTAACGGTACCCTGTGGAAGATATGAACTGCCAGGGACCCAGGGCTCTGGCACGGGAGTAAGCTCTTACTTGAAATCCGCTCTCAATAAGGGGAACCCAGGACAGCTCTTCTGGAAGCCCGGCCTTTCTCAATTCCTCAAGAATCATTTGCCTGTAGAGTCCTGAGCGTTTGTACGACTGCTCGAAAAATTTTCTCTCTGCATTTTGGAAACGTTTTATTTGATTATTGACATGCTCATTTTCTACAAGAGGAATGGTTTGATGATTATTCCCGACCGCTGTTAGCTGTGAAGCGTAGATTTCTTGAATTCTTTGCGCGATCAAGAGTCTGAGATCGTTTTTTTCCTGGATGAGAGGGGAATCAGGGGGGAGGTTGAGCTTCAAGATCATGCTGTAAGCATCATCCAGAGCTGCCAGCGCGGTATCGAAATCTCCTTTTTCCCAAGCAAGTTGGCTATCCTGGTAGACATACAGAGCATCTTCGAGGGCGGACAGGACGGCCTCCTGGAAAGAAGCGTTCTCTTGAGCAAGCGTTTTACTGCCGTCTTGATTTTCCCCCTGTTTAGATCTCGAAGCCTTCTCTTCGGATTCAGCTCGCTTAGTAGTTTGAGCATCTCTGGGAGATGATGAAGGATTTGTTTTGATTCTATCCAAGGAAGAAGAACAACTCCATAGAAAGATAAATAAGGTGATAAAAATGGTTGTACAAAGATGTTTCATTTTCATCAGATTTTTGCTTAAAGGTAGAATTTATAACATTTGAAGAGCTCAGAGTCAAATAATTCTTGAGTTTTAGAATGCTTATTGGCTATTGAGGATTTCCTGAATTTTGTTTGTGTTGGATTTATGTTCTGAATTTCTTTCATTTGAATATAAAGGAATTCCTGCATTAAATCCTTCAGCGCATAGCGATAAAAATAAAGAGTTGATAAGCTTCCACTGTTTTCCGGCAAGTCGTTTATGTTCATCCTTCACTCCATAAAAGAGAACGTTTCCTTCGCGTCTCTGTATTGATGAGATGCGACATCAGATCATAACTAATACGTCGAGTTGAAAATAATGAAAATCCCCCTATTAGTAAATAACCTTTAGAGATGATTTTAGGAATGATCTTTATAATTTTTTTTCTCACCTGGAAAGATGATTTACTCTCATCATTTTAGGTAAATTAAGGCTAAATGAGTTTTCTACTTTATCTCTTGTCCCCTAGATATTAAGCTTTACGTTTTTCTGTTTTATTGACCTGTTTTTGTCAAAACTCAAAGGGAAATCAGAGGGTTTACTACGTTACATGCTCTATGCGCATTTCCTATGCCAGTTCCAGGCTGTCTCAATGATTGTTTCGATGTTTGAATGGTATAGCTTCCAGCCCAAGATTTTCTCTGCTTTTTCTCTTGAGGCTAAGAGCACTGGAACATCCCCTTTGCGCCTCGGGCTTTCTGTGTAGAGAACTTTTTCTCCTGTGATTTCTTCTGTTTTATTTATGATCTCTAAAACAGAATAGCCTTTGTTTGTCCCCAGATTGATAAACTCACTCTGGGGGGATTTCAGGAGTTTTTTGAGAGAAAGCACATGGGCTTTTGCCAGATCTGTGACATGGATGTAATCTCTGACCGCTGTTCCATCTTTGGTAGGGAAATCCGTTCCAAAGATTTCAAATTTCTTCTTTTTTCCCAGGAGGAAAAAGAGGATGTTGGGAATAAGATGAGTTTCAGGATCGTGCAGCTCGCCTAAGTCTCCTTCTGGGTCGGCTCCCGCAGCATTGAAATAGCGGAGAGATATAAATCTTAGTCCGTATGCTCTTTCGTAATCTTGAATGACTTTCTCCACAAAGAACTTTGTCTGCCCATAAGGATTGAAAGGATTTAAGGGGTGAGATTCTGGTATCGGATTTTGTACAGGTTCACCATAAACAGCGGCGCTTGAAGAAAAAATAAAGTATTTAACTCCTGCTTCCAGCATAGCATCCAGGAGGTTCAGGCTGGTAATGAGGTTGTGGGTGTAGTATTTTCGGGGGTCCGCATAAGACTCTCCCACCTGGATGAGGGAAGCAAAGTGAAGAACAGCTTCGATATTTTTTGACCTTAAGGCTTTTTTGATGCTCTCTTTATGCATGAGGTCGCCCTCGAAAAGCTCTCCTCCCACAAGAAGCTCTTTTTTGCCTGTAGAAAAATTATCGAAAACAACGACTTCAAATCCTTCCTTGATGAGCTCTTTGGCTGTGTGAGATCCAATATATCCTGCTCCACCAGCCACAAGAATTTTCATGGAAGCGCCTTCTCGATGATTTTTTTAGCAATCTGCAGACCTTCTTTTTTCGTCTCAAACTCATTGTCGAGCTGGAGCTCATACAGTTTTTTAAGGATTTCTCCCATCAAGGGGCCGGGAGCGACCGCCATTTTTATCAGGTCTCTGCCCATGATTAGAGGTTTAATAGTCTCTTTAGTTACTTTGAGCTCCTTGAATTTTTGAAGAAGCCAGCGTGCTTCTTCATCCAACTCTATAATCGGTTTTTCTTTCCTTCCGGCGCGGTCAGCTGCATCAAGATAAACCAGAAGCTCGATTTCACCGCTTATATCTGCCGCGAGGCGGTTGAAGGCCTTTTTGGTCACAACTTCCCTGTTCTGCCATAACTCAGAGGCCCGGTGATGGCATTTAATCAGGGAAAGGATTGTTTTTCTCAGTTTATATCCATTCCATGAAAAAATTCTGAACCGGCTAAGAATTTTTTTGGTGATCTTCTCGCTGAGGACATCGTGGCCATTGTTGGTGATAACCATCCTTCCCTTCTTGAACTCCCACTGGGCTGCGGATGGTTTTCCTACATCATGATAAAGGGAGGCCAGCAGTAGGGCCAGTTTTTTCTCTTGAGAAAGCTGCACAAGTTCGGATAGTCTTTTTGCCTGGTCCACTGTGAGCTTGGTGTGATACCAGACAGTATGATTGCCATATTTATCTTTCTCGGGATGAAAGAGGGGGTCCTGGATAGATAGGGTCAGATTGTAGAGTTCCTGAAAGAGCTGGCGTATGGCGCCGAGCTTGAATAACTCTTCGAGCCCAACTGAAGGACGGGGAGAAAAAAGGAGAATTTTAAAAATCTCCTCGTTCACCCTCTCTACACTTAAGCCTGATAAATCTATTTCTCTGGAGGTTTCATAAATTTCAGGATCAACCGAAAACTCAAGAACTGAGGCAAATCGAGCCACTCTAAGAATTCGCAGAGGATCATCAGGAAATGACGCAGGGTTTGATAGTCTTATTTTTTTTGCTTTGATATCGCTGGCTCCACGGAAAGGGTCGATAACCTTGTTATCAGTCAGCCTTAAAGCAATACTGTTGCATCGAAAATCTCGTCTTTCAAGGTCTTTCTCGATGGGTAGATTTGGATCTGCAGAGATTATAAAATCTTTATGCTTTTTGACTCCTGTTCCTCTCGGAACCTCTTTCCTGGGTAGGGCTAAATCGTACGTTTTTCCGTTTATCGTGAATTTAATGATACCAAAGCTTTTTCCAACAAGATCAACTTTTCCATAAGGTTGGATTATTTTTATGATATCTTCAACGCTATGATGAGTAATAAGAATATCCACCTCCTCGGATGGTATTCCTCTGATAAGGTCGCGCACGTAGCCTCCGACAGCATAGACTTCACCTCCAAAATGATGAATTAAAAATTCTTTTTCTCGAAAGTCAGCTTGCAATTTCTTCATAATTTTTTACCTATTATTGTCGGTTTCATCAAGTAATCAGATTCTATATTTTCCATTGGCGCGTCTTCTTTTTTTTGTTTGTACTATTATAAAAGCAATTTCGCCTTCTATTCAAACATTTTTAACAGAAACTTGAAATCTTGTTCTCCCCAAATCAATAGTGTATGCTTAAGGATTCAAAAAATATAAAGTGAAAAAATTGAGAAAAACACTGTGTTTCTTCTTGCTTTTCCTCTGGGCTTTTGCCAGTTCAGCCTTGCCTATTTCTTTGAGAGAAGATCTCAGCATATCTCTTGAAGAGAAAAAGATTAAGGATTTAAACGTCTCAGGACTTTTGCTTATTTTTTATGTCAACATATCGAATTCTTCCTCTTCGCCCTATTTTCTTTCCAGTTATGATTACCAGCTTGTTGTCAATCAGAAGGAATACTTCCGCTTATCAACTTCCTTAGAGGAATACATACGCATCGAGGCAAAGGGAAAGACACTTCTTTCTTTTCCGCTAAAAATCACCTATGCTCATCTCTTTCGTGTCGTGGAGGGAATAGAAAAAGAAGATAAAGCCCAATGCTATTTGACAGGTGCTATGACCTTTTCGGATGGCAGGAGGGAGAAGGGGAGGCTTCCTATTGCCTTTTCCGGAGAATTCCCGATCTTCAAAAAACCTGAGATTGAATTCCTTACTTTTCAGGTGAAGGAGATGACGATCGGGGGAGCGGATATAAGCTTTAAGGTGAGCTTTAAAAACAGTAACGCCTTTGAACTCCTGGTAGACAAGATACGCTATGGATTATATTTGGGAGGGAAGCCCGTTGGCGAAGGGATAATAAGCGGAAATAAAAATATTGAAGGCGGAGAAATAAGAGTTTTTTCAATTCCTTTCCTCATGAGTTTCTTTGAAGTCGGAAAAGAGGTCTACATTCAACTGCGCCAACCGTCAGCTCTTTGTCGTTTCTTCGGGGAAATCGAGGTGAAGACCGCGTACGGATATATAAAGATTCCTTTTGATAAAAGTGATAAAGTTACTATCTCAAGAAGTCCCTGAACAGAGCCTTTTTGGCAATGATTAGTGTAATTATCCCGACATACAACCGAGCCTCTTTTCTTGATGAGGCCATTCAGTCTGTGCTGAATCAGGATTATTTCGTTCGGAACAGCTCTAGTTCATTCGAGTTTTTGGTGATTGATGATGGCTCTACGGATAATACGAAAGAAATTGTAAAATCTTTCGGGAATAAGATGAAATACCACTTCCAGGAGCATAAAGGAGTAAGTGCAGCCCGGAATCTGGGGCTTGATCTTGCTCAAGGCGATTATATCGCTTTTTTAGATTCAGATGACCTCTGGAAAAAAGAGAAGATCAGTATCCAGATGAGTTTTATGAATGCCTTTCCCCAAGCAAAGGTTTGTTACACCGAGGAAATATGGATTAGGCGTGGAGTCTTTGTTAATCCCAAGAAAAAGCACAGGAAGTATTCAGGCTGGATCTTTGACCGGGTGTTGCCCCTCTGTCTTATAAGCCTTTCTTCTGCCCTATTTAGGAGAGAGATTTTTGAGGAAACGGGAAAATTCGATGAGGAATTGTTGGTTTGCGAAGATTATGATTTTAGCATTCGGCTTGCCCTCAAATACCCTGTTTATTTTCTGTCCAAACCCCTGATCATCAAGCGAGGAGGGCACCCTGACCAGCTGTCACGAAAATACTGGGGCATGGACAGGTTCAGGATTGAAGCTTTGGAAAAGGCGCTGCATCTCGATTTAACGCCTCATCAAGAAATGCTTGTCAGGCAGGAGATAGTGAGGAAGTGTCAGATACTGGGGAGCGGTTTTGAGAAACGAAACAATAAGGATGAAGCCAGAAAGTATTTATCGCTTATAGATAAACACAGGCCAAAAAAGCAAGGTCAAAAGACGGAGGAAAAATGAAAGTTTTGGATGTTATTCAGAAAAGACGAAGCGTAAGGAAATATAAAGAAGATCCCATTCCTGAAAAGGCTCTTATGCGTGTTCTTGAAGCTGCTCGTCTTGCCCCTTCTGGGAAAAATTTTCAGCCCTGGAAGTTCATCATAGTCAAAGACAAAGCATTAAAGGAAAAGTTAGCTCAAGCCTCTGCAGGACAGTTTTTTATGGCTGAAGCACCGATTATCATCGTTGGATGCGGTTTTCCTGATAATTGTTATGCTGGTATGGGCCGTTACATGAAATCTTGGTCTGTAGATGTCACCATAGCTTTAGAGCATCTTATCCTCCAGGCACAGGAAGAGGGGCTTGGGACATGCTGGATAGGTTCTTTTGAGGAGGAAGCGGTCAAAGCAATCCTGAACATTCCTGAGAATGTTAAAGTCTTGGCTTTAACACCCTTAGGCTATCCTGAGGAAATTCCCCGATTTCGGGGAAGAAAAAGCCTGGATGAAATCATCTCCTATGATCGATATTAGAACCAGTAATTCAACCCCAAAGAAATCTGGTACGCGCTGAGGTCAAAAGGCTCAAAACCTTCAAAAGCTTCTTTAAGTTCACCTTTTGCAACGTTATACTTAAATTCCACTTCAAAAGTCATTCTTTTAGTAAAGGGCACCATAATTCCGCCAAAGGCATGATACCCGAATGAGATTCTATTACTTTCCCAGGCATCAACAGTTGTAATTGGGTATATATCAATACCATCGGGTACATAAACCCAAACATCATCGAAATCGACCAGATCACCATTCAGTCTTACGTTCCAGAGATATAGCCCTACTCCACCCCCTACGTAGGGGATGAATTTCCCTGTTCTGCCCATAGGTGTGAGCTTTAAAGAAAGCTGGATCGGAGTTATAGAGATATTAAAGATATGAGTAGGGAAAAAATCTTCCATATAATCAGTCGGGAAGGCAAAATCTCCATCGACAAGCTCAATGCCAACATAATCTACGTAGGATCCGCCTTTATTCTTCGAGTAGCTATCAAGGCCGAGCACTACACTAACTTCCCTAGTGAGGAAGTATTCGTATGCAAAACTGAAGTTTGTTGTAGTGTAGTTGGTCTTGCTGAAACTCATGTTTTCAAATTCTGTTGTCCAGAGGTCGCTTTGAGCTCGTGGGATAAATAATCCTGTTTTAAAAGTAAAAATATTAGAGAAGGCAAAACTTGGAGTCAAAAAAATTAATGCCAAAAGAAAAATCAAGCTTTTTTTCATTTCGTTTCTCCTCTATACAATCCTTATGCAAAAATTATGCCAAGTTAGATAACAGAAGGACGTAAGGCGCTGGTTGTGTCTAAAAAAGGTCAACTGTCCTCTTCTGTATATTTTCTTTATTAAATACATGTTTATAAATCAGATAACAATTATAGTCAAGCCATAATGCATATTTTGAAATACGAATTATGTTTTATTCTTTACCTTTTCCTCTTTACCTCTTACTATAAATATAGAAATGGATATTAAAACAAGAGTCATAAAGATAAATCCAGAGCTCGTGGAGTCCGATAAAATTAAAATAGTTGCTACGGTTTTGCAGGAAGAAGGCATAATTGCCTACCCTACAGATAGTTTTTACGGCCTGGGCGCAAGCTGTTTTTCTGAAAAAGCCATCCAGAGAATTTATCATCTAAAAGGGAGAGAGCCATCAAAGCCTATCTCTATAATAATCTCTGATATCAATATGGCCCGAGACATTGCGAAGGACATCCCATCCCTTTTCTGGAAAATGGCCGATGAGTTCTGGCCTGGACCGCTAACCTTGGTCTTAAAAGCCTCCTCAACGTTGCCAACGGGTCTGCTTGGACTCGGAGATTCAATAGGTGTCCGTCTGCC
>Ga0307378_10001285_pt1 | contig 41132 bp, 45 predicted proteins | sample UN1MG_FD_202238 | JGI IMG/M metagenome (GOLD analysis project Ga0307378, IMG submission 202238) | Soil microbial communities from Risofladan, Vaasa, Finland - UN-1 | ecosystem: Environmental > Terrestrial > Soil > Coastal area > Acid sulfate soil | place: Finland: Risofladan, Vaasa | collected...
GACGCCGGTCCGGCCGCGGGCGGCGGCGACCACAACCCGGCGGCGTGCCGCGGGTGCCGCGACTGGAACGACGTCGCCGGCGAGTGCTCGCTTGAGGAACGGGAGCGAATGACCCTCTGCGGCTGGCGGCCCCCGAAACGTGAAGCCGTCCAGCGCTCGCACTGGCCGCTCTTCGCGGACCGGGCGTAAAGGAGACGATCACAATGGCGAGTCCCTATGCAACCCCCTGGGCCTGGCAGCAGTCGGGGGGACACATGATGCCGGGGGGCCCCGGGGGCCGGACCGGCTCACCCTGGCACTTCGGGCAGGCTGAGCGCGTGAGCTGGTCGAACGATACGAGCCCCATGCCGCCGAGCCTGCTGGACCCGATGATCTACATGGGCCGGCGGCAGACGCCGAGCTCGATGTCGAGCAGCCGGCCCTACGGAAACCTCTGGCAGTCGGCGGCCCAGTGGATGTCCCGGATGCCGGCCCTGGTGGGAAGGTAGTAGGATTTAGGATTTAGGATTTAGGATTTAGGATTTCTCCGACGATGGACCGAGCCGAAGCGATCCGACAACTCATGGCGCAGCACGGCGCGCTGAAGGCGGAAAAGGCGCAGCGTCTGACCTACTGGCAGAAACGCGCGGAGTACACGATCCCCCACAAGGCGACGATGGACTCGCCCCTGACGCCGTCGTCGAACGCCTACCGCGAGAAGTACGACTGCACCGGGATGCTGGCCGCGACGCAGTTCGCGGCGAACCTCTACACGCATATGTCCCCGCCGAACCGGCACTGGTTCATCCTGGCCCCGGCGGTCGGCTCGGCGCTGGAGCGGGACCGGGCCTACGGCCGGTCCCTCGCGGAGCGGACGGAGCGCCTCCATCAGGCGTTCGCGACGACGAACTGGGAGACGGAGATCCACAACGCCTATGAGGACCTCGCCATGGGGACCTGCTGCGTCGGCGTCAAGCGGAGCGAGGAGAACCCCTTCTGCTTGAGCACGCGGCCGCTGGAGGAGTACGTCTTCGACACGGACGAGCAGCAGAGGCCCAACACGATCTTCCTGGAGCGCCGACTGTCGGCGGCCCAGGCCGCGAAGAAATGGGGCCTGCAGAAGATCGATCCCGAGCTCGCCGACCAGCTTCGCCGGCTGGACCCCGCCGCCTACACGGCGACGAAGGACTACGTCAACATCTGCCGGCCCAACGAGCGCTGGGAGCCCTCCGGCATCGTCTCGCGGGGCTATCCCTACGAGAGCCTCTGGGTCGAGGAGGGCACGAACCGGCTCCTGCAGATGGGCGGCACGCGGCGGCTGCGGTACGTGGTCTCGCGATTCTGGCGGCCGACCGGGATGCGCTGGGGCCTGGGGCCGACGGATATGGCCTACGGACCGATCCGCTGCCTCGACAAGGCGAGCGAAATCGTCCTGAGATACGCGGCCAAGGCGATGGACCCGCCGACCATCGCGCCGGACGACGGGAGCTTTCATCCGCTCGACCGCTCCCCGGGCTCGCTGATCCTGGCGAGGATGGGCGCCACGGACCGCGTCAAGCCCGAATACCTGGAACTGAAGACGGATCACCGGATCGCCCAGTTCGTCTTCGAGTATTATGGGATGCAGATCGCGCAGGCCTACATGGCCGAGGTCTTCCGGATGCTCGCGGACAAGAAGCAGCGGACGGCGAAGGAGGTCGTGACGGTCCTGGAGAAGTCCTTCGACATCGCGATCCCCGTCTTCGGGCGGCTGCGGGCGGAGCTGTTCGCCCCGCTGATCCGCCTGTGCCTGGAGCTGCTCACGGAGTGGGAGCTGGGGATTCGAGGCTGGCGGTACGGCGGGCAGGCGCTGCCCGAGTACGAGTACCAGCTGGAGCTGATCAGCCCGCTCGCCCTCGCCATCAAGTACGCCGAGCTCCAGTCGATGAGCGACCTGTGGGTGATGAACTCGCGGCTGGCCGAGGTGGACCGGACCGTCTGGGACAACTACACGCTCGATGAGATGAGCCGGGGGATCGGGGACAACATGGCCGTGCCGGAGCGATGGAAGCGGTCGGTGACGGAGCGTGACGCGATCCGCCGGTGGCGGGCCCGCAAAGCCGCGGAGCAGCAGGCGCTGGAGCAGGCGAAGCTCGCGGCCGAGACGGCCGAGAAGCTGGGCCGGCCGGCGGCGCCGAACAGCATCCTGGCGGAGGTGGCTTGATGATGCAGCCCGAGCTGACGGAGCGCGATCTGCGGGAGGCGGAGCAGGACCTCGCCGATTCGTCCGCGGACCCGAGGATCCAACTGCAGGCCGCGATCGGCCGGCTCTTCGCCGGGGAGGACGGGCAGTTCGTCCTCGCCTGGCTGCGGCGCTACGTGCAGCACGGCCGCGCTGTGCTCGTCCCGGGCGAGCCCGACACGACGGCGTTTCTGCTGGGCCGCCAGGACCCGGTCAACGCGATCGTCAACTTCCTCACGATGCCCTACGCGGAGCTCGTGGCGATGATGCAGGCGCCTTCCGGCCTGCCAATGAAACACGGGGTCGATCCGATGTGGACCGGTCCCGTCAAGGACGACTTTCTCTATCCAAAAGGACCCGAACATGGCAATGCCGAAAGACCCTGACAAATCCACCCTGGACGAGCCGATCGTTCCGGACGGCCCGACGGCCGCCGTCGGCCCGAAGGCCGCGCCCCAGGACACCGTGGACCCGAAAGAGAAGGGCGCCGGCGGCCGGCGGCCGTACGACGAGGTGCTCGCCGATCTGAAGGCGATCCAGCCGCGTGTCGAGGAGCTGCGCCGGGCGCTCGCCCCCTTCGCGATCCTGCCGGACGACGCGACGAAACCGGACGGCCAGGTCCTGTATGCCCTCAATCGCGGGGGCGTGGCGGGTAACATCACCTGCGCCGACATCCGCCGGGCCCGCGAGGCGCTGGGCCGGCCGTAAGAAGAGCCAAGACCGAAGATCGAACACCGAAAAGCAACAGGAGCCTGACCCATGCAACCACAAACACCAGCACAAACACCAGCACCAACACCAGCACCGACCCCGGCACCGACCCCGGTACCGACCCCGACGCCGACGCCGACACCCACACCGACACCCACACCACCGCCGGGACCAGCCGCGATCGTCAATCCGGACGGCACGTACGCGGAGGGTTGGTTGACCCATTCTGCGGTGCCGGAGGAATGCCGCAACAACGCCCAGCTCGCGACCCACAAATCCTTCACGGATACGTTGACGAACTGGGCGAGCCTGGAGAAGATGCGGGGCGCCCACGTCGTGCCCGTGCCTCCCGAGGGGGCGGATGACGCGGCCTGGAATACCGTCTACGATCGACTGGGACGGCCCGCCGACCCGGCCGCGTACACCCTGCCGACCCTGGCGGCGGCCGGCCTGGACGCCAAGGACGCGGCCCCGCCGGAGTTCATCGCCGAGGTCCAGAAGATCGCCCATACCGCCGGCCTCAGCGACCGGCAGTTCGGGGCCCTGATGACCGGGTACAACCAGCTCGTGGCGAACACCCTGAAGGCGGGGCGGGACGCGGAGACGACCGCGCGGGCGACCCGGATGCAGACGCTCGCCCAGACCTGGCCGGGGCACATCTTCGCGGCCAACAAGGCGCTGGTCCAGGGCCTCTTGCAGAGCACCGTCGCGCCGGCGGACCGGGCCGCCATCGACGCGCTCGGCCTCCTCGACGATCCGCACGCCCTCCAGTGGCTCCACGGCATCGCCGCCCGCCTGGCCGAGGCGGAGCCCGACCTCGACACGATCGTCCCGACCGACGTCGCCGCCGCGGCCGAGACGGAGATCAGGAAGCTCGAAAACGATCCGAACGGGCCGCTCTACCGGGAGTCCGACCCCGGCCACAAAGAGGCCGTGAAACGCCACACGGAGCTGCTCGGCCTCGTCGCCCGGGCGAAAGCCGGGGCGGCCTGATCCCGCAACCCACAAGCACTGAGAGAAAGGAAACAACCATGAAGATGGAAGAGGCCATTCGAGAACTGCTGCACATCGCGGGGCAGACAGCCAAACAGGCGAAGCGCAATGAGAGCTTTCCCGACCGACTGCTTGAGCGGATCGACCGGCTCGGCGACCGCATCGACCTGGAGGGCCTGGAGTCGCCATCCCCTCCGCCGCCCTCGGCGACCACCGTCGCCGGCGCTCAGCCGGAGTCGCCCGGGCGAAGGCCGGGGCGGCCTGAGCGGCAACCTTCAACCACAGAGAGAAAGCAATCCACCATGAACATGGAACAAGCCGTGAGGGAAATCATCGAAATCCTCGCCCCAGACCCGGGGGACTTCAGAGACTGGCAGCATCGAATGCGGCAGTTGCGCAAGCACCTGGAGGCCCAGGCCTTCGGCGACCCGAAAGAGCGGAAGAAGCCGGACAAAGAGATCTTGGACTATTACATGGCCTGTTTTCTGCGTATAGCCGTTGGACCGCGTGGGACGCTGGAGCCGGCGGCGGCCATCGTGCAGACGGCCGAGGCCTACGACATGGAGCTCTCCGTGGTCAAGGGCGTCATCAAGCGGGGGCTCGACTTGAATTGATCCGTCTTTTTTTCTGGACGGATCGGAGGAGTTCGGATAGAATCGGATTCGCTCTTTGACACGGGCATAGTCCTCCGGGGGACCCGGCCGGCGTCGTTCGCCGGCGGGCGGGTCCGGTGCACGCCGAAAGCAGGCCGCCGACCGGGCGTGAAGCGGCAGTGGATGGGTCCGCCCCTCGGGGCGGGGGACCCAGCGATTCCATCGTCACACCTTTGGAAAGGCTGGGTCCATCATGGCCGGCGAACCGAACACCGTCTACTTCCAGGAGTACGTGCGGAGCTTTGAGATCGCGTATCAACAGCGGGAATCGAAGCTCTTCCGCACCGCCCGGACCGCCACCCAGGCGGCCAAATCCAAATACTACAACTACATCGGCGCGACGGAGCTCGAAGAGATCAACACCCGTCACGGCGACACGCCGCTCGAAGATCCCGAGCACATGAGGCGGCGCCTCCAGATCACGGGGGCCGACAAGGGCCTGCCGCTCGACGAGGAGGACGAGATCAACATGGTCGCCGATCCGGGCGGCCAGTACATGCAGACCCTCCAGGCCGCCACGGGGCGCAGGACGGACCGCAAGATCCTGACCGCGCTCGGCGGGCCCGCCTACAGCGGCGAAGAGGGCGCCACGACCGTCAACAACTACGACGCGGGCGAGTGCCGGATCGTCAACTCGGACGGCACCCTCGTCACGGCGGGCTCGGAAGAGTCCAACACGGAAGCCGGGTACCTGTCGATCGACAAGCTGCTCACCTGCAAGAAGCTGCTCGGCAACGCCTTCGTGCCGGAAGAGGGGCGCGTCTTCATCTGCAACGAGCAGAACCTCAACCAGCTCCTCAAGGACACGACGTACGGGTCCGAGGAGTACCGGACCGTCCGCGATATCAAGGACGGCAAGGTGACCAAGCTGCTGACCTTCGAGTTCATCATCCTGGCCGACAGCATGTTCACCGCGTCGGTCATCGACACCGAGGCGATCGCGTGCTACGCCTACCAGCGGGACGCCGTCATCTGCGCGACCGGGGAAGGCAAGTTCAACACGACCCTCCGCGTCGATACGCGGGTCGACAAGCGGATGATGCGGCAGTTCTACGCGAAACAGTTCTGCGGCGCGACCCGGCTCAAGGGCCCGGGCGTCGTGGAGATCTTCCTCAAGACGCTCTGACCGGGACCGGCGGTTTCGGGGGCCTTGGGGTTTGGAATTCAGGATGTCTCTTCTGAAAGGAGTGTATCAATGGGAGCGGAAAATGTGGTCGCGACCATCGTGACGGTCCGCGTGAACGGGATCATGCCCAACCTGATCCCCCAGCAATTCATGGAGGCGAAGATCTGCGCCCAGATGGCCTACATGGCCAAGGCCCTGGAGTCGGGCTCGACGATCAAGATCGCCCGGCTGCCGAAGGGGGCCATGCCGCTCGCCTGGCTGCTCGTCCATGCGGCGATGACCGGGGCGGTGACGGGACAGATCGGCGACAGCGGTCTGAACGACGTCGGCGGCGACGACGATCGCTGGATCGTGGCCGGCGGCATTACGTCCATGGCCGCGGCCGGCGTGCAGGTCCTCCTGCCCCGCCAGGGCGACTATACGATCACGGCCGCCGGCGTCTGGACGGCCGGCACGGTCGGGGTCGGCTATATCTGCCCGAACGATACCGACGTCGTCCTCAAGACGGGCGGGGCGAACATCACCGGCGACACGAGGTTCGACATCACGACGATCTACGCCCTCTGCGGCTGACAGGGACGGGCAAGTCTCTCCTGTGGTGCTTGTGGTGCGGCCGGGGCCGGCCTAATACGGCCCCGGCCCGATTTACAGAACCGGAAAGGAGCTCTCGATGAGACCGAAACCTCTGACCCTCCTGGCGGCGGTCGTGATCGGCGCGGCGGTCCCGCTGCTGCTCGCCCCCCAGGAGATCGGCTACGACCGGACCCGGATCACGCCGACCCAGGCGACCACGTTCCAGGGCGCCTACCTCTGCATCGCGGAGCTGTCGGCCTGCCATGGGGACCCGGCCGTCAACAAACGGGGCTACGCGGCCATCGCCGCGCTGCCCGACGCCAACTGCGCGATCTGGGAGGTGCCCACAGGCGCGAACTGGGCCCGCTGGCGGTTTGGGATCGATGCGGACGCGGACGTCGCCACGGTCCGGGCGATGACGGCCCGGACCGGCGTCCATCCGGGCGATGCGATGGACGATTTCACGCTCGCCTGGCAGTGGGAGATCGTCGGGGGCACGCAGGTCCAGACGATCACGGACGCGAACGTCTACTGCGACACGATCGCCACCACGGAGTATTCCCTCCACGCCGGCCGCACCGCGCCGACCGAGGCGGAGTGGGTCGCGGAGTACGAGGCGGACGTCAAGGGCGTCCGGTACATTGCCTTCTACCGTACGGATGAGGACACGGACCTGACCGTCCGGATCGAAGCCGCTTATTATTGACGGGCCCAAGCATGAAAGGATTCGCCGGTCTGCTGCTGGTCTTGCTCCTGGCCGGGCCCCTGGGGGCCTGGGGCGGGTACGAGGACTTCACGCGCACGAGCCTGTGGACGGAGACGGACAGCGGCAATATGCTCTCCATCGGGACCGGCGGAACGGCCGTTTCCACCACGGTCAAGGAGGACCCCGGGGCCCGGCTGGTCGGCGACTTCGGGGCAACGTACTTCGCCGACTTCGAGTTCCGGTTCACGGGCGATCATGAGTCGAGCTTCTCGACGTACGGCGAGTGGCGGATGGGCGTCAGCGACGCCGACGGCTTCTGGCCGGACGCCGACGACGGCGACTCCGTCTGGCTGAAGATCGCCACGAACGCACCGGCCGTCAATACGGTGACGCTGCTCAGCGTCACGGGAGGCAGCGCCTCGGAGTCCGGCGATTCCTTCACGGTCTCCACCGGGACGGACTATTACGCCACCTTCTCCCGATCGGGCACGACGCTGACCGCCGCCTTCTACAGCGACGCCGGCCGGACGCAGCATATCAACGGCTCGCCGATCGCCATGACCTGCATCTCCACAACCCTTCGCTACCTGCACGTTTGGAACGCCAAGAGCGACACGGCCCGGAACATCACCTGGGACGTCGTCGCCTTCGATATGAACCGCGCGCCCGCGCAGACGACCAGCTTCTACGTGGATGGGACCAACGGCGACAACAGCTACGACGGCCTCACCCTCGACCACTCCGGCGGTCTCGACCACGGACCCTTCAAGACGATCAATTACTCCGTCAATTTCTGGCGGGTCGGCGCGGGCTCGACCGTCTACGTTCGGGGCGGGACCTACTTTGAGTCGGCCACGTTCGGCAAGGGCGGGTCCGCCGGCAGTCCGCTGACCCTCACCCGGTACGAGGCCGAGACCCCGATCATCGACGGCTCCTACCCGGTTCCCGCCTCCGCCTGGACCGCCTGCGCCAACGCCGGCGATGCGCTCGGCAACGAGAACTGGGCCAATATGTACTACTGCACCCTGCCGGCCGGCCCGGAAATGAACAGCAATCTCTACCAAGGGGATGCCTACCTGAACCTCGCCCAGGACTGCGAGCCGGCGGACCGCTGGTACTACTACAACGAGGAAAACTGGCACCACCGCCGCGTCGACGTCACGAGCACGACGCTGACCGACGCCAACCTGCCGGCCTACGGCGGCGCGGCCCTCGTCGGCGGCTACGTCGCCACGCGAACGACCAGCAACACCGTCGGCCAGGGCCTCATTACGGCCTTCAACAGCGAGACGGATACGATCACATTCGAGGACCTGGGCAATCCGGAAAAGACGACCGGCGGCTATTACATCTACGTCCTGTTCAATTCCCCCAGCGATTACATCTTCGACGACGAAGGCGAGTATGTGATTGGGGCCGACCGCACCTGCGTCGTGTGGCCTTGGGACGAGACGGACCTGACGGCCGCGGCCGACGGTACGGTGACCGCCTCCGTCCGCACGTACCAGGTCTACCCCTACTCCTACAGCTACATCGTGCTGGATGGCCTGACCATTCGGCGAGGCTACGGCAACGCGATCGTGGCCACCGGCAGCTTCATCACGATGCAAAACTGCACGGTCACGCAGTGCGCCGGCGTCAACGGCGTCGCCTGCAATCATTGTTACCTCACCGGCAGCAACGCCACCTTCCACAACAACACGCTCACCTGGGGCCGGGGGCAGACCCGGGGGCTCGTCGGGACGGCCAGTGACAGCGTGTGGACGAACAACACGATCGGGCATTACTCGGGCTCCTGCATCTGCGCCCTGGGCGGCGACCGCAGCCGGATCGTCGACAACACCATCTATTCCAGCACGGGCCCGCACAGCAACGCGATCGCGGTCCAATACTGCGCGGACAAGTGCCTGATCGCCCGCAACAAGGTGGTCGATGTCCCCCGCCTGACCCTGAGCTACAGTGAGAACGTCACGATCTGCCACAACGTCCTCGACTACGCGACCTGGGGCAGCTACTACGTCATGGACAACGGTGGGTGCACCGGCTACATCCGCGTCTTCAACAACACCATGCTGGGCCCGGGGACCTATTACTTCCTCAAGAGCTGGGCCTCCAGTTGGGATACGACCGTCTTCAAGAACAACGTGATCGACAGCTCGAACTGCACCTCGACGGACCATACGTACAACGTCTTCACGAGCGACAACCACTGGACCCTCGACGGGACGGAGTCGGTCAACTACAGCGAGCCGTCCCTGATCGTGGATTGGGGCAACGAAGACTACACGCCCGTCGAGGACGGGGACCTTCACGACGCCGGCACGGACGTTTCCGGCCTGTTCGACACCACGGCGTGGCCCAGCTTCAACTTCAACCTGGACCTCGACGGCAATGCGCGGACGGGGACCTGGGACATCGGGGCCGTCGAACGGGGGGCCGGGGCGGCCCCCAGCTACCACCTGGTCATAAGGAGCGGATCGTGAGACCATTCTGTTCCATCGCAATTCTGCTGTTTCTGAATCCGCTGTCCTTGGGGGCCTACAATCCTCAGAATGACCCGGCCTGCCGCGCCTGGTGGCGCATGGAATCCGGGGCGATCACCACGGATTCGAGCGGCGAGGACAACACCCTCACCAACAACAACAGCACCCCCAGCAGCGCTACGTGCAAGGAAGGCTCGGCCAGCGCCAACTTCGACGGCATCGACCAGTCTCTTTCCATCGCCGATGCCAGCCTGAGCACGGACTTCCCTCTCAAGAGCGGCGATGCCACGAAGGACATCTCGCTATGTTTCTGGATCCGCTTTGACGCTTTGCCGGAGACCTCCCAAGAGGCTGATCTTTGGTGCAAATATGACGACACAGGGGATAATCGCAGCCTGGCAGTCGCCGCTTACAATTCAGCAGGAACGACGAAATTCTATGGATTCTTCGGCTATAACAACGGTGAGAGTGTGGATGCCGTTTTATTCGATGCTGCTATCTCAGCGGAAACGTGGTATCATGTCACCGTTACCCACGAAGGTTCCACCCGCGATTACCGCATCCGCATCTGGGATGACACGGCCCAGGAGCAGCTTGCCGCAGACAAGACCGGCTCCCTCACCAACGAACTGAGCGTGAGGAGCGCCGGCGTGTCAATCGGCTGTAGAAGTGACGGGGAGAGTTTCCCCTTGGATGGCCTCATCGACGATGTGCTCGTCTTCGATGACGTGCTGACCGTCTCCGAGATCGACCAGATTCGCGCCCAAACTTACGACCCCGGCTACGAGGACTTCACCGATGGCTGGACCCACGTCGACGAGTACAACAAGCTGAACGTGACAGCGACGTCGCTGGTGAATCCGGCCGGGGCGTCCGCGAAGGAGGAACAGGGCGCCACGCACACGAAGAGTTACGGTGCCGGGCAGTTCGGCGACTTCTCCTGGCAATGGTACGGGCTGGCCGATGCAAGCTGGACCAGTTATACCGCGTGGTTCATGGGCGCCGCCAACGAGGCGGGCTACTGGCCGGGCGTCGTCGATGCGGGGGACTCCCTCTGGGTCCGCGTTCACTGCGAGGCCAGCGCCGGCAATCAGGCCGCCAACATCTACAGCGTGGACGATGGGGCCGGAACAAATTCAGATGACATTTCAATTCCAACCGAGCTGACGAACTACTATTTCCGGTTCTCGCGCTCCGGCACGACGGCGACCCTGACCGTCTGGACGGGCGGCTTCGAGGACACGCTCGTGGGCACGGTCAATCTGGCCACGACGAACACGACCTTTCAATACTGCCACGCCTACAACGTCCGCAACGACAACGCCGGCAACGTCCACTGGGACCTGTACAACCTCGACCTGGCCGGGGCCGGCGAGGAAGGCCCCTACGTCGGCCTGCTCAAACCCACCTTGAACAATCCCGTGCTGCACGGGGACACCCTGTCGGGAGGACTTTACGAATGAAACGGCTACCGCTCTCCATCCTGTTCCTGCTCTGCCTGCTGGCCCCCGCTTCGGCCCATCGCATGGTCTCCGGCACGACCGACGAATACGTCTACTTCGTCGCGGTCGATGCGACCGACTACAAGACCCGCGAGACGGGCTTGTCGAGCTTCACGGTCTACTACTCGCTCAACGGCGCGGCGGCCGTCGCCGTGACGACCCCCACGGTGAATGAGACGGATGGCACGAACATGCCGGGCGTCTACGAGCTGCTGATCGACGAAGCGGGCATGACGACGCTCGCCGCCGGCGACGATACGGGCGAGCTGTGCCTGCACATCACGCAGGCCAGCATGGCCCCGGTGACCCGGGTCATCGAAATCTACCGGGCGAAGGCCACGGCGGGCGAGACGATGACCGTCGCCAGCGGCCTCGCGGCAGCCAACATGACGCAACTCGGCGGCTCGGCCACGCCCGTAACCAACCTCAACAACGTCTACAACACGGACTACGCGACCGCCTTCAACGAGCCGAACGGGGTCTTCAACGTCCGGCTTGTCGATGTCTCCAAGGCCGCCGGACTCATTACCGAAGGCACGGGCAGCGGGCAAATCAGCCTGACGAACGGGACCGTCACCGTCGGGACGAACAGCGACAAGAGCGGTTACAGTCTGGCCGCCGATCAGTCGGCCGTCACGATCGGGACGGTGACGACCCTCACGGGCCATACGGCGCAGACGGGCGATAGTTACGCCGAGATCGGGACCGCGGGGGCCGGTCTGACCGCCCTGGGCGATACGCGCCTGGCGAACCTCGACGCGGCGATCACGACGCGGTCGAGCCATGCCGCCGCCGACGTCAAGACCACCCTGGAGGCGGACGGCTCGAAGATCGACCACGTCTGGGAGACGACCGAAGACGACGGCGGGGTCCGACGCTTCACCGAGAACGCGCTGGAGCAGGCCCCGTCGGGCACCGGCGGCGACGCGACGGCGGCGAACCAGACGACGATCATCAACCATCTGACGGACGTCAAGGGCACGGCGTTCGTCAAAGACACCAGCTCCCTTCCTCAATGTCTGACGGCGACGAGCGTCACCGTCTCCGAAAAGACGGGATTCAGCCTGGGCTCGCCTCAGACGTTCGACCTGACGGGCGATATCACCGGCAACCTCAGCGGCTCGGTGGGCAGCGTGACCGGCGGCGCCACCGCCGCGAACCAGACGACGATCGTCACGCACCTGACGGACGTCAAGGGCCCGACCTGGTCGGCCGCGACGGACCAGCTGGAGGACATCCGGGACCGAGGCGATGCAGCCTGGACGACGGGCGCGGGCACGGGCCTGACGCCCCTGGCCTCCGGCACCGCCCAGGCCGGCGCAGGGTCGAGCATCACGCTCGCGGCCGGGACGGGCAACGCCTCCAAGACGCTCATCGGGGCGAAGATCGCGATCCATACCGGGACGGGCGCGGGCCAGACGAACTACGTCATCGCCTACGATGCGACCTCCAAAATCGCCCGCACCCTGAGCCCGTGGTTCGTGACGCCGGATGCGACGAGCGAGTATGAGATCATCCCGGGCGAGGGCCGGATTCTGGAGATCCTGCTCGGCAAACGATAAGGGGCGGCCATGAACTGGAGCAAGACACAGATCTGCAACGCCGCGCTCGGCCTGGTCGGGGCCGGGAGCATCGGCAACTATGACGACGCCGCCGAGCGCTCCACGGAGGCCCAGCGGTGCCGCTTCTACTTTCCGATCCTCCTGCAGTCCGTCCTGGAATCGTTCCCGTGGAAGTGCGTCGCGAAGCCGGCGGTCCTGACGGCCACGACGGAGGAGCCGCCGTTCGGCTACGCCTACGCCTACGTCCTCCCCGCCGACTGGGTCCGGATGATCGGGATGGACCATCCCTCGCGGAAGTACCTCGTCTACGGCCGGGCCCTCCACACGAACGCCTCTCCCGCCTGCATCAGCTACGTGCCGTTGGAAATGGACGCGACGAAATACTCGGCGGGGCTGGTCCGGTGCCTGTACCTCAACCTCGGGTACGAGCTCGCCCTCTCCTTGCGGCAGGATCCGGAGCTGGCGAACCAGATGCGGCGGGACCTGGAGCAGTTCTTCCTGCCCGTGGTCCGGATGGCGGACGCGGCCGGACAGGGCGTTCGGACGCTCTCCCAGGGGACCCTCACGGAGATGTTCGACGAATGACGGCGAAGATCGATATGCTGACGTTCGACGCGGGGCTCGTGGACGATCTCGTCGAGGCCCGGGCGACGGCGTTGAACCACGGCCGGGGCTGCCGCCGGCTGACGAACTTCATCGCCCTGCCGCAGGGCCCGGCGATCGCGCGGCCGCCGTCGAGGTTGATGGGCCTGGCGGCGACCAAGGACGGCGACGGGGGGCTGCTGCCCCGTCTCATTCGCGTCACGTACGATCAACTCCTGAGCTACCAGGTCGAGTTCGGGCACGGCTACTGCCGGTTCTTCACGAACGACGGCCAGGTCCTCGACGGCGAGGCGGTCTACGAGATCGACAGTCCCTACGCGGCGACGGAGCTCGCGGAGCTGGTCCCCTTCTGCGACGCCGGGACGCTCTACCTCTGGCACCCGGACCATCCGCCCTACCGCCTGGTCTACTCGGCGGAGACGGCCTGGGTCCTGGAGCCGACGCCGTTCACCTGGGGCCCCTTTCTGGAGGCCAACGGGACGGCCGTCACGATCGCGGCCGACGGGGGCGCCGGCCCGGTGACGCTGACGGCGACGGCGGACGTGTTCCTGCCCGGGCACATCGGCGCCCGGTGGATGATCGGCCATCGCGCCCCGAGCGCGAAGCTCTATAAGAAGTTCACCCTCGACGGGTCCTCCAGCTCGATCTCCGTCGCCTTCGCGACGAGCTGGAGACTCGACGTCACGGGGACCTTCGACGCGACGCTGACGCTGGAGCGGAGCTACGACGCCGAAGCGACCTGGGAGCCCATGAACGTCTACCTGGCGGCCGCCACGGACGAAGGGCTGGAACAGGGGGACAACGCCTCCTACCGGGTGACGATGAGCGACTGGGTCAGCGGGACCGCCTATCTGAACCTGATCGTCGACGCGCACATCCACATCGGGGCCGTCGAGATCACGGGCGTCGACCCAGAGACGCCCACCGAGGCGGAGGCGACCGTGATGCAGACGCTGTACTCCACGGACCCGACGACGATCTGGGCGGAGGGGGCCTGGAGCCCGCTTCGCGGCTATCCCCGCTGCGGCGGCCTGATCGAGAACCGGCTCGCCTCGGCGGCGACGATCGCGGACCCGACGACGATCTGGCTGTCGCGGTCCAACGGCTATACGCAGATGCGGACGGGCGCAGCGCCGAGTGATGCGCTGACGTTCACCTTCACGACGGGCAAGGGCGACCCCTTCCTCTGGATTTCCGCCGAGCAAACCCGCTGGTACGTGGGGACGCCGTCCGCCGTCCTCCAGATGCAGGCCGCCGACCCGAGCAGCGCGTTGAGCCGGACGAACGTCGCCACCGTCGTGCGGCGGATCGATTTCGGGTCGGCCCCGATCCGGCCCGTGCGGGCGCACTCGACCCTGATCCTGGTCGATGTGTCGCGCCTGCGGCCGATGAAGGTCACCTACGACTGGGAGCAGGACCTGCTCGTCGCCCCGCCCCTGACGTTCCAGTGCCCAACCCTGACGGCGCCCGGGATCAAACAGATCTGCTTTCAGCGGGGGATCGTCCCGATGGTCTGGGCCCTGCGGACGGACGGCGTTCTGCTGGGCATGACGTACGAGCAGATGTTCCGCGAGGACGTGATCGCCTGGCAGATCACGGAGACCGGCGGAACGATCGACTGGATCGAGCCGATGCCGGGGACCGGCGGCGAGCAGCTCTGGTGGTCGGTGGACCGGGACGGGGTCCGCTGCATCGAACGGCTGGACCCGCTGAACCTGAAACCCACGCGCGACGGCGATCACGGCCTCGACAGCTACGTGACCTTCGACGGCGGCGCTGCGCAGACGATCGCCACGCTGGCGATCGACGCGGACACCGGCGTCGTCACGGCGGCCCTGACGGGCCACGGGTATGAGGACGGGGACCACGTCCGGATCGCGGCCTCCGTGCAGCTGCCCTGGCTCAACGGCAGGGTCTTCGACGTCGCCGACGCGGCCGACGACACGTTCACGCTCAAGCTGGCGGGCGGGGACTACGTGGACGGCCGGCTGCTGACGGAGGCCTCCGGCGCAGCCGGGACGGTCTGCGGCGTCGCCCGGACCTTCACCGGCGCCGGCCACCTGAACGGCGTGGAGGTCTACGCGGTCGGGGACGGCGGCAGGGTGCTCGGGCCCTTCACGCCGGCCGAGGGTGAAGCGGACCTCGGCGGCTGGTGGAACCGGGTCGCGCTCGGCCTGTTCACGGAGGCCTGGCTGCAGCCGCTGCGGATCGTCCTGCCGACGCCCGCCGGCTCCACGCGAGGGCGGCAGATGTCGGTCGCGGGCCTGTGGCTCAGCGTGTACCGCTCCTGGGAGTGCCAGATCGGCCGGGACGCGGACCACCTCGAGACCCTCAATTTCTGGGGGACGGAGACGGAAATCAACGCCCCGCCGGAGCTGGTGACGGACGATTTCTACGTGACGATCGAGGGGGGCCTGACGGACGACCCGACCGTCCTCATCCGGCGGTCGCTGCCGCTGCCCCTGTGCGTCCGGGCCATGATGCTGGATACGGGGATCGGCGGGACGAGGAGTACGCAGCCATGACGGGAGGCGGCATATTCGGGATGATCGTGCAGGCCATCGGGATCGGCGTGACGGCCGCCGGGGAGAACCGCGCCGGGGACGAGCGCTACGAGGCCCACATCCGGACGGCCAAAGACTACGGGCGGGAGCAGCTCTGGAGCCGGGAGGACACGGACTACCGGGTCCGGATGGTCCGCGAGGCGGGGGCCGAGACCGTCGGGGCGATCGAGGCGGAGACGGGCAAGGCCGGCCTGGCGATGACGGGCACGCCCTTGTCCCACCTGGTCGCGACGGCCGGCAAGATCGAGATGTCCGTGGCGGGCCTCCGGGAGGCGCAGCGGCGAACAGACATTCGGTACGCGCGGGCGATCGACGAGGAGCGGGCCCAGGCGCGGAAGGAGCGGTCCGCCGGCCACTATCGCTCCGCCGCGGCGGTGATCGGCGGGATCGGCGAGATGGGCTCCAGCAGCGGGATGATGGGATGACGGGGGGGAGGTGCGATTTTTGATTGATGCTTTATGATTTGTTGGGATTTAGGATTTAGGATTTAGGGTTTCTCTTCCGATGGGCAGACTGCCGAAATGGGACATGGAAGTCGTGCCGACGGGCGGCGGGCCGCTGATCGTGCGGCCCTCGGGGGATCCCGGCGCCGCCGGCCTGGGGCAGGCCGCGATGGGCCGCTCCATCCAGGAGCTCGGCTCGGCGATCACGAGCCAGGGGCTCCAGGCCGAACAAAAGACGAAGCGGCTCCAGCAGGACACGGAGACCTCTCAGTACGCCCTGGAGGCGACGCAGGGCTACAATAAGTTGCAGGCGGAGCTCACGACGGAGACGGACCCGGACGCCCGGCAGCCGCGATGGGAGGAGTTTCAGGCGGCCCAGCGGGGCCGGCTCGGCGAGATCGCCGACGAGGACGTCCGCGAGCGGGCGGAGACCTGGCTCAACGAGCAGACGGGCCTGTGGGACGCCCACGTCCGCACGGGCACGCAGCAGCTCCGGCTCAAGCAGAGCTACGAGCATCTGGAGTCGCTGGATAGCGACGCGACGGTCCGGCGGGACGACAGTCTGCTCGTGCCGCACCTGTCCGCCATGGTGAACGCCGGGCATATGGACCCGCGGAACGCCAACGATTATCTCCGGGCGAAGCGCCGCGAGATCCGGGGCGAGCTCGGCAAGGACACGATCGCGGGGGCCGTCTTTCGGATGGACCACGCGGAGGCCCTCGCCGCGCTGAAGGACCCGAAGACCTTCGCCGGCCTCGATCTGGACGCCCAGCAGGTCAGCGAGTTCCGCGACCGCCTGCACGCCCAGCTCGACGTCCAGCGGGCGGCGGCCGCCCAGGAGGCCCGGGGGATCGAGCAGGCCCGCGAGAAGGCGGGCGTCGAGGCCCTGGCCTCCGCCTATCGGGGCGAGCTCGACGTCGACGCCGGCCTGGCCGCCATGGAAAGGGGGGAGCTTCGGCCGGAGGACTTCCGCGAGGCCCTGACGATCGCGGCGAAGGGGCCCGTCACCGAGAACGACCCGGCCGCCTATGCGGAGCTGCTCGCCCTGCAGGACGGCCTGGCCCGGGGCACGGTCGAGCCGCAGGCCGTGCGGAACTATGCGATGGCGAACGCCCGGAAGCTCAAGCCCGCGACCGTCGAGGGCGCCATCCGGACGGCGGCGGAATCCTACTCGCCCCAGGTCCAGGCCGTCCGCGAGGCGGTGGCCCGGGCGGAACGCCAGTTCGTGACGGTCACGGACTCCACCCTCCAGATGCTCGTGGCGATGGGGACCGGCAAGGACGCCCTGAAACCCGCCGAGGACGCCCGCGCCTTCCAGTACCGCCTCGTCTCCTGCCTGGAGGATGAACTCTACGAGTACGTCCGGGCGAATCCGCAGGCGACGCGGGAGGAGATCGTCAAGCGGAGCCGACAGATCGAGGTCTCCCTCCGCCAGAAGACGGAGACGGAGCAGCGGGAGATGATCGGGGCCTGGGAGCAGGCGGTCTTCGCACCGCCGGCCGCCTCGCCCTGGGGCGAGGTCCCGCTGCCGTCGGCCGACGGGATCCCTGCGGGACTGGAGGGACTCTGGCCGCAAATGAATCAGACGGAGCGGACAGAGGCGCTGGAGCTGCTGCGTCTGGGGGTCAGCACTGAGCGGATCGCCGAACAGCTCCGAGAGGAGAGAACGCCATGACGCGGCTCAGTCCGATGCTCGAAGAGGCCCGTCGAGATTCGCGGTCCGGGGCTCTCGCAGGGCCGCCCGGATCTACGCGGTTGACGGGTCTGCTGGAACGGTCGCGGGCCGCCGAGCGGGACCCGGGTCGTGATTTCGAGGACGCCTTCGATCTGGCGACGGATATCGGCGCCCCGCTGGGCACGGTCGAGCTCTTCTATCCAGAGATCGCCGCCGACCGCGACCGGATGGCGAGGGCCCGCCCCGCCGACCCGCTGGACATCGGGCCTGTGGAGCAGACCCCCGACGTTCGGATCGGCCTGGCCGAGCAGATCCGCCGGATGGACGAAGTGGACTGGCTCAAGCGGATGCCCCTGTCGCCGGCCGGGGCGATCGAGGCGGCGGAACTCGCCATCGCCGCCGACCGGCTGCGGAAGGGGGACTACGCCCGCATCGCTGAGCAGGAGGTCTGGGCGGCCACGCCGAGGATCCTGGCGGGCCCGGGCAAGGGCCAGCGTGCGGAGTTGCCGGCTCAAGAGAGGGCCCGGCGACTGGCCGAGACGGAGACCTTCTGGCGGGATCGGGATGTGCAGAAGATCGAGCAGTACCTCCTGGACCGCCTCGAAGTCGCGTCACGCGGTCAGACCTTCGCGGCGAAGGTCTTCGAGGGCCTCTCCTACCTGCCGGCGTGGATGATCGAGTTCTCGCTGACCGGCGGTCTGAACCAACTCGGCTCCGAGACGGCGAAGGGCCTGGCCGTACGGACGCTCCAGGGCTATGCGGGCACGACCGGCGGCCGCGCGGTCCTCAAGGGGGCCGGCTGGACGGGCGGGGCGATCACGCGGGCGACGCTCGGGATGCCCCATCGCGTGATCGAGCAGATCCTGGATCGGCGAATCAGCGAGATCCGGCTCACGGACGACCCGGATAACCCCGTGGCGATCCCCGTGGCGCCGGAGTCCTGGGCGACGAGTCTCGCCAAGGGCTGGGGCTCCGTCGTGATCGAGGTCGCCTCCGAACAGGCGGGCGAGGGCCTTGTCGGGGGGGCCAAATGGGTCGGGACCAAGACGATCGGGCGGCTGCCGTTCGGGTCGCGGTACTATGAGGCCGTCCGCCAGGCGTGGCTCTCGCTGCACCCGGAAAAGGGGGCGGCGGCGGTCTTCGCCGAGCGGTTCTTTTCCAAGGCCGGCTATCACGGGATCCTGGGCGAGCTTGGCGAGGAGCGGCTCGCGACCGTCCTGCATGCCGTGGCGGGGACGCAGGATTTCGGGCTGGGCCCGGAGTCCTCGCCGCTCGACCGGCTCGTGGCCGGGATGAAGCAGGACCTCCAACTCAAGAACTTGGCCGTCGAGACGACCGTCTTGCTCGCCCCGGCCGGCGCAAGGGCGGGCCTCGCCGCCGGGGGGCGGGCCTATGTCCGATCTCAACTGGTTTCGGCTGTGGCCGAGAAAGAGGCGCAAACACAAGGGCTGCAAACAGAAGGACCCGGTGCAAGCGACGCAGTCCGTACAGCCGCCGAAGCGGCCTCGGCCACAAAGCTAAGGGCGCCGGAGGGGCTTGTAACTGATCCGCGAGTGAGACTGTCACAACAAGAATCAACCCCAGCGGCGGAGCCCGCATCATCGGAAACACCGGGTCTGCCGGAAGCTACCACACCCCGATTCACCGGTCAAGAAAAAAAACCGCCGGCGGGGTGGCATTCTCCCGAAAATGCGTTGCGCTGGGGCCGTCCACCCGATGACTATCATGTCGAGTTGGCACCCGATGCGGTTATCGACGCGTCTCGCCGTCGAACCGCCCCTGAAGGCTACGTGCTCGCGTGGTCACCGCACAAGGCGTACGACCTGCTCCGCAACGCCCTGGCGGATCGGCTGGGGCCTGCAGGGAAGTCCGACCGGAGCGAGGCTGTGTATTTCTACACGCCGAACGGCAGATCGATCCGCCTGGCCATGCACGATCCGGCGTACCTCTTCGCTGATAGTGGCGTCGCCATCACGGTCCAGACGACAGCAAAAGCCACGGGCGACATCGTCATTCCCAGCCGAGCGCTTCTGAAGATCAACGAGATCGTCGATGCGGCGGTTGTCGCCAACGAACGGTTGCGTCCTTTGGATATGCGATGGCACGATTGGCAACCGGTCTGGGCCGAAGAGACGATGTGGCCGTGGATGGAGGAGCGAGAGGCATTCGTGACGGAGCGGCAGAAACGCTGGAGCGAAAAAACGTATGCCGCGCTCCGCGCGGAGCTTAAGCGACGGCAAATCCCAGTCTCCTCCGCCAGTCGCGCTAAACCGGATCTGGCTCGTCAATTAGCCTATGATGACGCAAGGCGAGACTGGGAGCCCAGTCATCCAAGACCGAAACTCGAAGAGTACCAACCCCCCGCCAATGCGGTCTCCGACGAAAAAGGGGTTCTACGTGGTCGCGGAGAACGGGCGGAAGCTGGGCGGCCCGTACAAGAGCCGGGGGGAGGCGGAGAAACGGCTGAGGCAGGTGGAGTACTGGAAGAAGCGCAAGAAGTAGGCCCGGAAGGCCCGTCCGTCTGGGACGAGGCGATCGCGGGGGCCGAGGCCGAGGCGGCCGCCCAGGCGGCCGAGCGCTATCAGGGCCCGAGCGAGTTCGTCTATGAGGACCTGCTGCCGGCCCTGGAGGATCGGGAGATGCCCGAGCTTCGCCGGATGGGCCGGGCGACGGGCGTGCGGATCAGTGGGGCGTCCAAGGACACGTACAGGAAGTTCATCGCCGACGCGGTGTTCACCCTGACGAAGACCGAAGAGCAGCCGCCGGCGATGATCGAGGGCGAGCCGCATCCCGGGTCCGTCTCGTTCGGGAAGTTCATGAACCGCTACGGCGAGGTCCTCTCCTGGCCGGACAGGCCCGGGCACGCCGAATGGAACGCCCGATACGGCCGCATGGAGTCCGAGGGGATGCGGGGCCTGCACCGGCGGCTCCAGCACGAGTGGCACAAGATCAACGCCTGGGCGCTCTTTCACGAGCTGACGGGGCAGACGGCCCCTGCCCCGCCGATCGCCGCCCCAGCGGCCGCCGGCGCAACGGAAGGGCCCTCCGGTGAGCCGGTCGATCCGGACTGGCCCCGCACGCAGAATGAGGCGGCCGATCTGGAAACCGATCTCGCCGCCGGCGAGACGGCGGACGCCATGAACGAATACGCGGGCAAGGCCGCCCCGGCCGACCTCGATGAGACCGCGGTCGAGCCGGCCGTCTCCGACGTCGGCTTCGTCCGCCGGCTGCTGCATAACTGGGGCATCCGGTCGGCCGACGGCTACGAGCCGCTCGGGAAGAAGGACTTCCGGGAGTTCTTCAAGTACCTGCAGATGCCGGGCGATATCGCCAGGACCTTCCGGCAGTTCATGGGCGTCTACAAGGTGCAGATGGCCCGGGAGATCGCCAAGCAGGTGCTGGACCGGCGGTTCGCCGAGACCCTGACGCCCTATTTCGACCTGTCGAACGCCGAGAGGCGGGCCGTGGATGAATTGCTGATCGCCGCCGAGCAGCATCCGGGGGACTCGGCGATCGCGGGGCCGCTGCTGGCGAAGCTGTCGGCCGAGCAGCACGCCGGCTACAAGGCGGTCCGCGAGGCCCTCGACGAGGCGGCGGAGATGCTGATCGCAAGAATGCGGGAGGCGGGGGTGCCCGAAGAGCGGCTGGAGGACTTCGCCGGGCGGATCGGGTCGTATATCCCGCACAAATGGTACGGCGCCTGGGCGGTGGTCGTCCGGGAGAAAATGACGCCCGAGCAGATGAAGGCCGAGGGCCGCCGGCCCTCGACGGAGTACATGTCCGCCGTCGGCCGGCGGCAGCGGTTCGCCGAAAGGGAACGGCTGGGCAAGCTCTTCCCGAACGCCGAGGTCGAGGTCCTCAAGCGAACGAACGTGCCCTATGAGGCCTTCCAGGACGCCCCCGCCTGGGCCGTGGGCCGCATGGTGGACCTGGTCATCGAGCAGGCCGAGGCGAAGGTCCCCGGCCGGCCGGACCTGTCCGAGGACGCCAAGGCCCAGCTCCGCGAGGCCTTCAAGGACCTCTACAAGGCCAAAGGCTTCGGCATGCACTTCATCCAGCGCAAGGAGACCCCCGGCTGGACGGAGGACCTCCGCCGGCCGCTCGCCGGGTACTTCGCGGGTTTCAGCGGCTTCCTGACGAAGATGGAGGCGGCCTTCGCCTTCGCCGAGGCGATCCAGGGCATCGACCCGCGCAGGACGCCGAAGCTCTACCAGTACGCCTCGGAATACGTCCGCTACGTGATGGGCGATCAAACGGAGTTCGGGCTCTTCAAGCAGCTCCTCTATCGCTATTACCTCTACGGCAACCTCAAGAGCGCGGTGACGAACCTCACGGGCAACCTGGTCCTCGGCTGGCCGGTCCTCTCGAAGCAGACGAACTGGCCGTTGGCCAAGTTGCTGGTCGCGATGGCCGATACGGCCGTCGGCCGGCTCTCGAACGCGGAGAACACCTTCCTGACGCAGATGGAAGAGGCGGGGTATCTCGACCCGAAGCTCTCCCAGGAGATCTCCGCCCGGGGCGGCAACGCGATCTACCGGCAACTCAAAGGCCCGCTGGGCAAGACCTTGAGTTTCTTCGATTTCTTCCGGCAGATGGAGCGGTTCAACCGCCGGTCCATGGCCGTGGCCCTGCACCGGGCCGGGATCGTCGAGCCGGGGCAGGTCAACGAGCTCGTCGAAGAGGCGCACTTCCACTACGCCAAGGGCAACCGCCCGACCCTCGCTCGCGGGATGGCCTCGCCGATCATGGTGTTCCGGTCGTTCACGATCAATCAGTGCACGTGGATCAAGAACGAGATCAAGGCCGGGCGGGTCTCGCCTTTGGCCCGGCACATGCTGGCCTGGACGCTGATCGGCGGGCTGCGGGCGATGCCCTTCGCGGCCCCGCTGGTTCTGTTGTACGCCCGGATCTTCAAGCGAGACCCCGAGGGCGATGCGCGGGAACTGCTGGGCGGCCCGGTCGCCGAGACGCTCTTTCGGGGCCTGCCGTCCCAGGGCGGGGTCTCCATGACGGGCTCGGTGGGGATGCTGGACGTCGTCCCGACGATCGAGCCGGGCCAGTCGTGGACGGCCGCCTTCGGCGAATGGGTGGGCGGCGTCGGGGCGGATATTCCGGGGCGGCTGGGCCGGGTGTCGAAGGACCTGGCCTCGGGGCAGTACCTCCGGGCGCTCGAGGACGCCTCGCCGGAGGCCTTGCGAAACCCGCTCGCCGCCTGGCGGCTCTACAGCCAGGGGGCCCGAACGCGGAGCGGCCGGCCGATCCTCGACCTGGAGAGCCACAGCCCGATGCACCTGACGGAGGCGGAGGCCGCGCTCAAGGCGATGGGCTTCTCGCCGGACCGCGTCAAGCAGCAGTACGACCTGTCCCAGGTGCTCGCCGCGATCGCGGGCGAGCGGCAGATGCTCAAGCAGCATTGGGCCGACCGCTTCTACCTGGCCGCGATCCAGAAGGACCCGGAGGGGATGCAGGAGGTCCTGGCCGAACGGCAGGAGCATGAGGCGGCCATGCGGGCCAAAGGCCGGCCGGATCTGGTGATCTCCACGAAGGAGCTCGATGGGATGGTCCGGTCGCGTCTCGCGCCCGTGAACCTGCCGGACAAGGGCATGATCGAGACGTACGCCCGCATCTGGCGGCAATACTATGGAGAAAGCAAAAATGAAAAATAAGAAATCGAAAATGCGGACCGTCTGGTGGATCTCCCTGGCGTGCCTGGCGGCCCTCCTCCTGGGCTTCGGCATCCGGGCCTGGGCGGTCGTCCCGACGACGTCGGACCTCGTGAGCTATCCGTGCAACGGGACGTCGACGGCCTTCGTGTTCGGTTTCGGCGTCTTCGCGACGAGTGAGGTCCGCGTGGTCCTGGTCGATGCGAACGATGCGGAGAGCCCGCTGACCGAGAACAGCCACTACACGGTCTCTCTCCCGAACGCGGACGGGTTTCTGGTGCCCGGCGGGACGGTCACGACGGCGGTGGCCTACCCCTCGGGCAACCGGATCGTCCTCTCGCGCCGGCCGCCGATGACGCAGGAAAGCGGGTACGCCACGGCGACGAGCCTCGACCTGGAGACGATGGAGGACGATTTCGACAAGGCGGTCCTGCGCGATCAGCACCTGCAGCGGCAGATCACGCGGGCGCTCCGGGCGCCGGAGACGGACGCGACGGACTTCAACCTGCCCGTGGCGAGCCTGCGGGCCAACTCGATGATCGCCTTCGACGCGAACGGGGCGCCGTACGTCCTGGCCGGCGTGATCGGGCCGAACGACGTCACGGTCACGGACTTCTGGGCGGCGATCCTCGACGACGCCAACGGCGTTGAGTCCCGGGCCGCGCTCGATGTGCAGCAGCGGTTCGCCTGCGACGTCCGGGCGTTCGGGGCCTTCGGGGACGGGGTGACGGACGATACGGAGGCGATGCAGGCCGCCTTCGACGCGGCCGGCAGTGGGACCCTGCTGATCCCCTCCGGAACGTTCCTCTGCAACGTCACACTGGACTCTGAGCGCACGATCCCCAATATCATCGGGGCGGGCTCGAAGATCTCGATCCTCAAATCTGCCGTCGTCGGCGAGCCGGTTATTCACATCACGGGCACCGGGTTCCAAGGGTATCCAGCGCGTTGGCGGAGCTTCCAGGTCCATGGCGGGACGGAGGAGGCCTATGACTCCAACGGTATCGACGTCGATGGCGATGCCGCCTGGCTCAATCTGCACCTTCAGGACGTCTCTATCTACTATTGCGACAACGGATTCACAACGCGCGGACTGCTCAAATATTCGATGCACGAGTGTGCCGTACGCTTCAATAACATCGGTGTGCTGATCGACAATTTCCCGACGAACCACGGCGGCTGCGCGGAGTTCATCAACTGCAACGTCGAGGGGAACCAACAGGCGGGGTTCGCGCTTGTAGGCGGTGGTCAATTTACATTCTATGGCGGAGAATACGAGGAGAACTTCGGCCCGGCGATCTACATGAAAGAAGCCGGCTCCTGGGCCCATCCGACCGTCATCGATCAGGTCTGGTTCGAGAAGAACGGCAAGGGCGATTCGGTAACGATCGAGGGCGATACGTTCGACCCGGCCGACATGGCGCTCTGGCTCGAAGATGCGTATACGGTGCGGTTGAACAATCTCACCACTTCGATGATCAAGCAGATCGGCCGGACGGTCCTCTACCAGGACGGCGGCCGGCTCAGTTCGCCGCTCCAGTCCATCGACGATGCGAACGGGATCTACGAGGCCCGCAATCTCCTGTTCGACAACAACATCACAGAACACAGTTGGGTCCATGACATCTACGCGCCGGGCGCCCACCTCGTGATCGATGACGACGCGAACGATCTGAGGATGGGGGCCTACACGCACCCCAGTCCGGAGGTCGCGTACGACTACACCAACCTGATCCCCTATGGGTCCTGCGCGACGGAGTTCACGCCCCCGGATGCGAACGGCAAGAGCGTGACCTTCGTCACGACCGGCGCTGCGCCGATCTACGGGACCTGCCTCTATCTGGACGATCTGCCGGCCGGTGGGGACTCCCTGGACGGCGTCATTGACCTCTGGCCGGGCGATATCAGCATCACGGAGGACAAGTGGTACGTCTTCACGGTGGACGTCAAGAGCTACGGCGAGGACGGATATCTGAGTCTTCGCGACAAGTTCGGCGCGAGCGACCTTCTGGTCGGCCTCAACGCCCACACGACCGACCCGGCGACGTACGGATACGGGATGCGGGCCACGACCGACCGCTGGCGTCGGTACGTCCAGATGCGGCAGGCGGACGATACGGCGATTATCACGCAATGGCGGGTCTACAATGCGGGCACGACGGACCCGAATTTCTACCTGGCGAACGCCCAGCTCGTGGAGTTCGATTCCCCCCAGGCGGCGCATGAGTTCATCCGGCGAAACGCCTACTCCCCGCCGCGAGCGACCGTCCCGGCCCTGCATCTCGACGATGTGGCCCTGACGGGCAACTATACGGTCGTGCCGGCGACGGACAACGGGATGGTCTTTACAAATGACGGGGCGGTGGACGGCGACAGCGAGCCAAACGAGATCACGATCAAACTGGGGGCCGCCACGGTCGGGCAGCGGTACACGTTTTGGCGGGAGGACCCGAACGGGATGGTGATCGATCCGATCGGGGTGGAATACTTCCGCGGCCACGGCGCCGGCAAGTACCTCCGGCTCGACGACGACGGCTGCTCCGTGGAGATTCAGTGCCTAAAGGCCGGCCACTGGACGATTACGGCCGCTTATGACCCGAATATGGCCGGTGAGAATGCGTTCAAGTGGGAGCCATAGTGTCATGGACCACGATCAGCTCTTCGATCTGCACTGCAAAGGCGAGTTCGACACGGTCAAGGTCGAACTGGCCGAACTCCGCAAGTCGCAGGCGCAGGTCCTGGCGGCCCTCAAGGGCGGGCCGGACAAGCCGGGCCTCTGCGAGCGCGTCCGCACCCTGGAGCACGTCTACCGGAAGATCTGGACGGGCGTCGCTCTCATTGTCGGGACGGTCGTCGTCCAGGCGATCGTCCAGATCGTCGCCTGGCTGGGCCGGCGGATCAGCGGCTAAGGAGCCATCGCGGAGCGGACCTTGCCCCAGTAGCCGGCCGTGCAAGCCTTGTACGGCCCTCGCGGGCCACCGTTCCAGGCTCGGGCCCATTGTTCGGGTCCGCCCCTGCCGTGGTAGCGGAGGCAGAACAGCCGGAACATCTCGCGGCTCTTGACGGGCGACAGCCGGTCGGCATGGGTCCAGCGGGCCTCGCCGACGATCCGATTGCAGTCATCGACCATGATCCTGTGGATTTGGGCGATGCCGACCGCCCGGCCGCCGTCGCCGACGGCCCGGGGATCGCCGCCGCTCTCCACCCGGCAGACGGCCCGCCAGGTGTCTTCGAGCTGCAGGTCGGAAAGGGGGATTGACGCCAGGAAGGAAACCAGTAGAATCGCCATCGTTGTTAGCCTCCAAGGCAGGTTAACAGCCACGGCCCCGGTGCTTCAACACGCGGGGCCACTTTCGTAAAGCCTACGGTCCCTATCGACTGCAGGCAAACGGGACTTGAGAAAATCGGCTACAAACCACGATCTTTGCAGCCGAGGAGATAGCCGGCGATCACGCCAAGGACCCAGGGGCCCACGGAAACCTCGCCGAAGCATAAAGCGCTGATCGAACCAAGACCGAAAAAGACGAGGAGCGGCCAGTAATCGGGATCGATCAAGTTCGCCCAGAAACCGCCCGGCGGCTTATATCCATCCATGGAACGGAGGCCCCAATAATGGAGCCTTCTCGCGATGAAACCCGGCTTGCGGGGCTTGGCCGTAGGATCGTTCATAATCTCATCTCCATCGATTCAAATAGGCATAGACCACCAACGGCCCCAGAACGAAGAGGGCGACGCCGACCGCCATCCATTTGAGCACATTCAGGAGCATTAGCGGCTGCGCTCCCAGACCATTCCCAGGGCGAAGCCGACGCCGGCGAAGAACCAGCACAGGGCGGCCGCGTGGAAGCTCAGACCGGTGAACTCGCTCAGCAGCCAGACGGCTGCAGCGGCCAGGCTGTAGACGGCAAAGACCATGAAGGTATCGCGACAAGGGGACGGTTTGCCGGGGTCCGAGAGGACCGGCGGGCCGTCGGCCGGGTCGACGTCGGGAAACCATTCGCCGGGTGTCGGTCGATCGATTCGTTTCATTTTTCTTTTCCTGCAATAAAAGGCAGTGGTTGGGCGTCTGAACGGCAAAACCGTTAAGGAGAGACCATGTTCGATATCAACGCGCCCAGGGGCCTTCGTCCCGTTGGCGTTCGCGGCCCTGTCGCGATTACCCGATTTTGTGGCGACCCCGTGCTTTCTGCGATTGTCCAGTGCCTGCGGACCGTCCGGCCTTCGTTCCGTGCTGCGCTGCTTCGTCAACTTCGGCGTCGCGCACCGTTTCTGCTGCCAGGTCGTCCTCCCCGTCGCGCCGGTTGACGCTCCCGGGGCCATACTCGGCCAGGAGCTGGCGAAAGCCCTCCTCGATCTGAATGCGCTCCGTCTTGCCGTACAGGGCGAGCAGCTTGAGCCAGTCGGGGGCGCTGAGGAACAGCCGAAACAGGGCTTTCAGGAGGTGGCGATTCGAGACATCGCGGCCCATCGCCCATCGTTCGTATTCGTCCCACATCGAATCCGGGATTGTGGCTTCAAATTTATGCACGTTTGGTAATTGCGCCATAAGTTCACACTAATAAACGACTTGCTACGCGGCAACCCCGAAAAGCTCGGTATTATTCTGAAAAAATGCAAATTTCCCTGTTGACATCCGAACTCCTCCGACGATAATACCGGCATGATGACTCCATCGATCCAGATCATCAGCGGTTTGCATCCCTTCGACGGGCTCCTCCAGGGCGGATCCATTGTACCGGATCGCGGGCAGCGCGTCAAGGGAAATCGTTCGCTCTCCCGGCGGGCGCGGCCTCGGATCGATGGAGTCGCTCCAGCCTCGCCCGCCTTCTCCCGCCGGTTTCCGAGGGCCGGGCGATCCGCGGCCGCAAGGTCGCGGCTCGCCCCTCGGTTGGCATCGCGACCATATCCATGGGCGGCCCGGCAGACGCTCCCTCCGTCTGCCTTCCGCACGGGCCGCCCCGATTTCTTGTGGCTTTCGGTGCGTCCGCGTTCCGGGCGCCCGATTCCGTGCTCGCTGGGCCGGGGGTCCTCGACGATGGGCAGGGAGGCCCGTCGCCGAGCCCCTGGGCCGGTGCGAGCGAAAGGCAGGTCAAGGATGGAACTCTGGCACTTGGCGGCGATTGTCGCGGGCCTTGCGTTTCTGAGCCTCACGATGGCGGCGGGCTGGTGGCTCGGCTATCACACCCATATTAACGAGGCCCTGGAGTTGTATTGCCGCACGGGCGGCTTCTGGCACCGGGGCAAGCATTACGACGTCCGGGCGACGGAGCCGATGGCCGAAAAGGAGTAGAGTTATGGATAGAACAGTCCACTTTCTCGCGTTTGAAGAATTTAGTCACGCAAATTTGGTACGATGTCGTGAGTCGTTCCATGAACTTGAGGATTGGTCCGAAACTGACTGGGCTTGTGCCATGGCTGGTGAAGTAGGAGAAGTGTGTAATCTCATCAAGAAACGGAGACGGGGTGAATTAGTCGATGCTCGCGCTATCGCGGCCGAGTTGGCCGATGTCGTCACGTATGCAGATTTGCTGGCCCGACGGCTGGACATCAATTTGGGCATGGCCGTGGCCTGCAAATTCAATGAGGTGAGCGAGCGAGTCAGTTCGCCAATTAGACTTCAGTACGAGTTGCTGGCCGAGAGGGAGTAGGACATGGACCACTTAGAGAGCCTTGCCAAGAAAATAGCGGCGGATCTGTTCAGCTACTATCGCGGAAAAAACAATCGTCATGCGACGCGATTGGTGATGGCTTTCACAGAAAAGGGCAAGGAGGTCATGCCCGGAGCGGGTCTGGTTGAAGATGCGGCTACAGCCCGCATTCTCAGGCAACTCACGCAATCCGAAATCGTAAATCATAAATCGTAAATCCAAGTCGCTCTTTGACACATGAATAGGTAGAAGGCAGCGGTATAGACTCGGTGCTGGCCGGGGCGAATTCCCGATGGTACGATGGCGGCGGTTTGCCGTTTGCCGTCGTGAAAGGAGGTTTGCCATGGCAACACTGAGAGAGTTGTGCGCGGAGTACTGCCGCGTGCAGCAATACGAGTTGACGCACTCCACCCGGCAGACGGCCCGGCGGGCGTGCGTGCTGTTTGACAAATGGGCGGGCTCGCCGGAGGTCGCCGGCCTGTCGCGGCAAGCGGGCGACGGCTACAAGAACTGGCTCGTCTCGACGGGTCGCGGCAAGAACACCGCGAATATGTACCTGCGAGCGATCCAGGCCCTGTGCAACTGGGCCGTCGAGACGGACCGTCTGGCGGTCAATCCGCTGGCCGGCTGCCGGCAGTTCCGCGTCACGCGCAAGGCGGTGACGATCTACGAGGACTGGCAGTTCGAGCGGATGCTCCACTGCCTGCCGAGGCCGACCAAGGCGGACCCCGATCGGGACCTCCGCTGGCTGGGCCTCTTGTGGGGGGCCCGGACGACGGGCTTTCGACGGGGCTGCCTGCTGAATCTCACCGGGCCGAACGTCCGGGGCGGGATGGTCTGGGTCGAGCCGAAGGGCAAGACGGCCGAGACGTGGCCCTGGGAGCCGAAGGATCGGGAGATCCGCAAGGTCCCCCTGGCCCCGCAGTTCGCCGAGGTCCTGGCGTACTTTCGGGGTCGGACCTATCCGCTCGTGGCGCCCTCGATGGCGGAGCGGCTGCTGCGCTGGCAGCGCGACGGGCGGCCGCTCGATGACTGGGCCCCCTGGCGGAAACTGCCGGAGCTGAATTTCCGGCGGGTCTTCGTCGGGATTCAGAGGCGGGCCTTCGGGCGGCAGATCGGCGACTGGCACCAATTCCGCAGAACGTACACGACCGCCCTCGCCGAGGTCCTGCCGGACAAGGCGATCATGGAGTTGACGGGCCACAGCCGGCGGGAGACGCTCGATCCGTACACAGCCGTAAGGAGTTCACACTGGCGGGCGGCCTACGAGTGCGTCGCCGGCGTGCTCAAGAAAGGCCCCGGCCGCATCCAACTCTTGCGGCCGTCGCACGTTACCGCCCCCTGGCGCGGCCCGGGACTCGAAGGTCAAGGGCCCGATTGGGCGGTACAGGACTCGAACCTGTGACCCTCTGCGTGTAAAGCGGAGGCGCTGGATCGCCCGATCAGGCGGTCGAATCCGTGCGCGGCAGCGGGTCAGATCCTAACGCAAGACAGAACCGAGGCAAACGGCAAACTTCTCCAGATCGCGGCGTAGCCAGCGCGCTCTCTATATCCGGAGGCTGGTCGCGATCTGGCGGGGTGTTTTCAAACCTACAACCGCGCTGATGTACCGCGTACAGCATGAGCCGAAGTTGATCGGTCGGCAAGGAATTGTGTTGGAAACGTACATCAACTTTTCTCAAGATCATTATTTACCCGATGCCTGTCGCGCCGCACCGACAGAACTGGGGCCGTCTGTGATAGTCAGATAAGGATCCGGAGTGCGGCAGCTTTTCTCAATCATCCATCATCCATCAACAATCAACGATGCTTTTCATCACCCTCCTCCGAAGGCAGGGCCAACCCTGCCTTTTGCCAAACCCGCGGCCGGCGGACCATGCCACGCTCGGCCGCTGCCTCTAACCTACGCCTCGGCGGAGCCGGGGCCATTCAATCCGGCGGTGATGCGCGGGCAGGGACGGCCGCGTCACCGCCAAGAGGACTTTCTACTGAAAGGAACAGATGATGCCATACATAGATTGGCAGACCGTGTGGTCGGATTTCAATGACTGGTACGAAACATTCACGAAGGCGGTAGAGCCCGACTGGGAAGAGCAGAAGCGGAAAATCGAAGAACTCGTCAGGCAAAACATGATCGGTTAGATGGAATGTCACCGCCAACAGGAATCTCTCATGCACCCAAAGCACCATTGGAGCGTTCAATTCGCGGTCGCCCTGGCTTGGGGCCTGGCGGCCGCCCTCTGGCCGGCGCACCCGGCCTGGCGACGCTGCGGCGTCCGAATCGGGAGGAATTGATGGTCGTCGTAAAAGCGGATCGGCTCGCCGACCTGGAAGAGTTGATTACCGAGGAGAAGGACACCCAGGTGACCATCGAGTATACGCCCCAGCAGGAGGACCTGCCCGGGATCGAAGGGAACGGATGATCTCGCTGTCGACCATTGAGTTCAACCTGGCCGACGGCCCGCCGCCGGGTCGGCGGTTCTGGCTCGTCACGGGCGAAGGGGACGGGATCGGGCAATGGCGGCACCCGGCCCTGTGGCGGTTCCTTCTGGAGATGAGCTTCGCCGGCGGGCGCGAGTCCGAGGCCCGGGAGCACGGGGTCCTGGCGACGACGCGGGAGCGGGCACTCGGCTGCCTGGTCCGCGACCTCAAGCGCGAGGAGCGGGCGGAATGGGTGGAGCGCGTCATCGTCTATCGGATCTGCCCGCCGCTGCCGCCCAGCGTGGTCCGCGAGATCGAGTCCCTCAACAGCCGGCTCCAGCGGCAGCGGGAGGCCCGGCCGGCGACGCAAGCGAGCCTGGCGTTCGCCTGAAAGGAGTCGGAAATGCAAGCAGAGGATGGACATTTGGAGTTACTGGATCAGTCGGAATGGGAGCATCTGCTCGCGAAGGGCGGTCGCAACTTCGTGAGGGTCGGCGATGTTTTCAGGATCCGCGAGTGTTTCTTTGAGATCGAGAACCTCGACCACGATGGCATTGTCGCGAAGGGGATCTCTCGGGTCGCATACCGGGCGGGTTGTGCTCGCAAGTCGCTGGACGCTATGCAGGACGCATTGGCCCGGACACACGAAGAGTTGGCGAAAGGCCGGCGGCGTAACGAGCCGTGCCCCTGCGGCAGCGGCAAGAAGTACAAGCACTGCTGCGGCGCCGGCGGCTGAAATCATCAATCATCAATCATCAATCATCAATCATCAATCAAGAAAGGAGTCTTGGCATGAACAGGAACAGGATCATGACGGGGTTCGGGATCGCCCTGGCCGTACTGCTGGCCGGCTGCGGGTCCGGGTCGATGGACCGATGGAGTCTCGGGGCTTCCTTCACGGACGCTCTCGCCGAGGGCTCGCTGCTCTACGCGGCGGACCCGAACGGCCGGGCCGGGCCCTGGCTGCTCTACGCCGACGACGGCGGGGACGAAGAGGTCCTCGGGGCGGGTCTGAGGGCCGAGTTTGCCATGGGCCCGATCTACGAGGCGGCGTTCAACCTCGTCCTGCCCGGCCAGTGGGACCTCGACAAGGCCCCGGCCAAGCCGTGGGGCCGCCTGGGGGCCGGCTGGAACGCCCGGGACGACCGCTGGATCGGCATGGTCGGGACGGGCGTCAAGTTCTTCCCCGGCCGGGCGGTCCAGCCCGTGCTCTGGACGGACGTCTACAGCGGGGCCGGGGTCAGCGGCGTGCAGGTGAGCATGGGATTCGTCTGGGCGTTCGGGCCGGAAGGGGGTGCTCCGTGACGGCGTTGCTCTCAAAAATCGCGATATGGCTGTTCGTTCGGTACATCGAGTGGCAGGCCGAGAAGGGGTTGACCTACGAGAACGCCAAGGAGGTCCGCACCCGGATCATCCATACCTTGACCGCTCGCTTTGAGAAGGCGATCGCGAAGACGCCCGATTTCAAGGCCGACGATCGCGTCTGGCAGTTCGGGGCCTGGGTCATGGACGGCGACCCGGCGTACCATCGCCTCCAGAGCCGGGCGGATGACGCCCGGCGGCTTCTGGGACCGGGGCGATAATGACCGAGGAGCGGGAAGCACGGATCGTCCAGCTCTCGACCGGGGCCGTCCTGGGCACGCTGGCCGGCGCGCGGCGGCGGGTCGCGAATCTGTCCCTGGCGGATCTGATGGCCCTGGTCGCCTGTTACGAGTGCGACGTGGACCATCTCCACCGCCACCTCTGGGGCGTCCAGCGGCTCTATCAGGTTCTCGTGCGTGCCGACCGGAAGAAACGAAAGCAAGCATCCCAGGGGGCGGCGGCCCCCGAATCGTAAGGAGACGATCATGCCGCAAGCCACAGAACGCCTCATCTCGGCGCGGGTCCAGGAGATCGCGTCGAGCGGGACGAACCCGAGAATCATCCGCGAGAAGGCCCCGGACTTCCTGGAGTTCGTGGCCTCCATCAAGGCCCGGGGCGTCGTCATTCCCGTCCACGTCCGCACGAATCCGACCCTCGCCGAGGGCCGGACGCTCTACCGCTACGAGCTGCTCGCCGGCGAGCGGCGGTGGCGGGCGGCGGCCGAAGCCGGCGTCGAAACGATCCCGGCGATCGATCACGGGGCCCTCGACGATGCGGCGGCCTTCGAGATCACCTTTCTGGAGAACTACCAGCGGCAGGACCTCACGCCGCTGGAGGCGGGCAAGGCGGCGGCGATCCTGCTCGACCGATTCAACGGGGACACGAAGGCCGTCGCGGCCAAGCTCGGCCGGTCCGAGCGGTGGGTCCAGCTCCACGCCCAGATCGAGCGGGGCCTGTCCGAGGAATGGAAAGGGGCGGCGCAGATGGAGCCCTTCGGCGACTGGTCGTCAGCGCACTGGGTCCTGATCGCCCGGCTGCCCGCCGTCTTCCAGGCGAAGGCCCTCAAGACGCTGGGCGGCAACGCCGGTTGGGACTGCCACAGCTGGACCTCGGACCAACTGGAAGGGCACTTGGTCAGCGACCGGCTGCCGATCGGCAAGGCCCCCTTCGACACGGCCGGGTGCGGGAAGTGCCTGAACCGGACCGGCGTCCAGCCGATGCTCTGGGGCGACAGCCCCGAGGAGCTCTCCGGCGAGAACGACCGCTGTCTCGACCGGGCCTGCTGGCAGAGGCGGGAGGTGAAGGCCGCGAAGGCGGCGTTCGCCGAGACGACCCGCGAGAAGGGCGTCCCGGAGGCCGTGCCGATCTCGACCGTCGAGCGGAAAGACGGCTACGACCCGGACTATAACGAGAAGGTCAAGGCGGCGAAGAAGGCCTTCGGCCCGCAGCTCGTCACGGCGGACAGGGTCCGCGTCTGCAAGAAGGGCGACAAGGGCGCGGTCCCGGCGATCGTCGTGGCCGGTCGGGGCAAGGGGGGCGTCAAGTGGGTCCGGATCTCCGAGGCCCGCAAGGACGATGGACCGGGCGAGCGAAAGCCGACGGCGGCCGAGCTCGCGAAGCAGAAGGCCGCCGACGAGATCCGGGAGCGGCAGAAGAAGATCATCGCGGAGACCTTCGCGGCGATCGCGAAGGCCGACAAGCCGGGGATCCCGGCGGCGGTGTACTACTGCTGCTACGTCGTGAGCTGCTGGCCGATCCACTATCCGGCGTACCATTACTATGAGAGGACCACGCCGAAGCTCCTCGTGAAGGCGGTGGCGGCGTGGGCCCGGGGGCCCAAGGCCTTCATCGACCACCTGACGGACCTCTGCTGGACGCGCTTCGTTGGCTACGCGAAGGACAGCGTGCGCTGGTGCAACGCCGTCGAGCACTGGCCGGAGGTCCTGGCCCTCGGTCCGCTGTTCGGCCTGGACCCGGCGAAGGCGCTCGCGGACCTGATGGAGCGCGAGCCGCAAGCTGCAAGCCCCGATCCGCAAACCCAAGCCGCGCCGAGGCGAAAGCGCGGCCGCCCGAGAAAGAAGGCCCAGCCATGATCGATGCGAAGACGATGGTCTGCGCGAACTGTTGCCACGTGGGCGAGACGAAGGGCGGCCTGGAGTGCTGGCGGGAGCCGCCGAGGGCGGCGGCCGTGCCGATCATGACGCAGGGCGCGCTCGTGGGCGGGAACGGCCAGGCGGCCGGCTCGCTCAACTGGCTCGTCAAGGCCGTGCGGCCGCCCGTGCGGCCGGACGAGACCTGCGGCGACTTCGAGTTCAAATGCGAGATGCTCAACTGACGGGGGAGGAACCATGACGGGCAAGCGCAGGACGATACCGAAGGTCTGCGACACGTGCCGCTGGTGGCGGACGCTGTCGGGGATCCGCAAGGAGCTGGTCGTCTGCAAGAATGCCCGGGGCGAGGAGTACCTGGTGGCCACGGGCCCGGACGACGGCTGCGAGGACTGGGCGAAACGGCGGCCGGCCGGCCCATGTGATTGATGAGACCGCAACACACCCGATGCAAAGGAGTGCACCATGACGGAACAAACGGAACAGACGAACGCGCCGGCGCCGGGCGCGATGGAAGAGTTGCCGGCCGGGGCGGAATTCTCGCCAGACTTCATCGCCGAGGTCCGGCGTCGCATCGGCTTCCGGGGACTGTTTCTCGCGAGCCTGCTGCGCGAGGTCACCGGGCGCTTCGACCCGGTCCTGACCTCGGGGGGTCGGCCGGGCAAAGCCTACGATGGGAGGGGGCGGATCGCCGCGGCCCTCCAGGCGGCGATCCGGGAGACGGAGCCGGGGCGGAGCATGGCGCCCGGGGTCCTCGATCGCTGCTGGCCGGCGCTCGTGGCCGCCTGCCTGCAGCCCGGCCTGAACACCCTGGCGATGGAGCTCCTGGACCGGCTCGACGGCGAGGACGAGAGTTGCCTCCTCGAATGCCGGCCGGGCCGGCTGGAAACGCTGGGCCGGCGGGAGGCCGCCTTCTGGCGGGAGGTCAAGGGGACGGAGGTCCGCGACCGGGACGGTGGGCCGCCCGAGCGCAACGGGACGGAGGCGATCCCCAGGACGCGGGTCCGCGACTCCTTCGATTCCTACGCGCAGGCGATCGGTGAGCTCGTGCTTAAATGGAGCATCGAGCGGCCCTGGGTGACGATCAAGGTCAGCCACTGCCCGGACAGCCTCCTGGAGGCCCTCACGGATCCGTAGAGGGAAAATGAGCTTGGCAGATTGAGTCTATGGCAGGTGGTGAGTGTTTATTAATGGCGCCAAAGAAGTCGTGCGACAAACCTTAGACGCTCTTCTGGAGAGGTTGGGGCGTGGCGAGATCAATCGAGGTTGCGTCTACGGTATCTGCAAAAGCGATGCTCAGCGTATGGCCCATCTCTGTGGTATGGCAGACGAATGGAGGTCGTTCATGCCCAGATGGTTTGAGGTGAACGGGTATCATCTGATTTGAGAATGCATCAGGTCTGGAGGCCCACGGATGGGCGATCGAAGGAACGCCAAGCGGGTCCTCGCGGCGGCCCCAGCGCTCGCCCGGCGGCTCCGCGAGACGGACGTCACCCTCGGGACATTGACACGGGAGCTCCGCGCGAGCTACCCGACGCTCCTTTCGGCACTGCTGACGCAGATGGGCCGCCGGGAGTACCGGCGCCTCATGCTCCTTCGCCTTCGGCGCGGCGGGAACGGGACCCAGTTCGCGAAAGGGCATATTGCCTGGAACAAGGGGCGCAAGGGCCTCTGCTGTCCCGGGTCGAGGCCGACGCAATTCAAGAGGGGCTGTCTGCGCGGCCAGGCGGCCCGGAACTGGCGGCCGGTCGGGACGATCGTGATCCGGTTCGATCGCCCGCCGAAGCGGACGCGAGGCCGCAAGAACGCCCGGCCTGGCGCGCCCCGCCGCTGGATCAAGGTCCGCGAGGACGGCCCGGCCGTGAGGTACTGGGAGCCCTGGGCCCGCTACCTCTGGCGGCAGCGATACGGCCCCATCCCGCCGGGCGGGCTGATCGGCCACATCGACGGCGACGCCCTGAACGATGCGCTCGACAACCTCGCCCTGATGACCCGGGCCGAGAACCTCCGCCGGCTCGGGACGATCCGGCCGAAGGCCGTCCAGCGGCGGGCGGTGGCGGCGGCGAAGGCCAACCGGAAACGCCGGCGCGACGCGGCGCATCTGCGGGCGCGGGGCCCGATCCGGACGACGTACGAGTGCGTCGGTTGCGGGGCGTCGCTGGCGAAGCCGCCGGCGCCCTGCCCGAAGTGCGGGGGCTTCACTTGCGAGATCGTGCGCCGGCGGTCCGGCGAGGCGGTCCGGGTCGTCGGCGAGGAGGAGGGCGGGCCGGAGTGAACACCCAGCGATTCCTGGTCATCATCCTGTGGCGCCGGGCCCAGCGCTACGCCAGACCGAACCCGCCCTGGATTGCGCTCTATACCTCACTGCTCGATCATCCCGCCTGGCTGGGCCTGGACGACGCGGCCCGCTCCCTCCTGGTCAGCCTCTGGCTGTATGCGGCCAGGACGGGCGTGGACGGGCGGGTGTGGGGCGATCCGGAGTACCTCCGGTCCGTCCTGCCCGTCAACGGCCCCGTCGATCTCAAGCCGCTCCTGGAAGCCAGGGACGGCGAAGGCAAACCCTTCCCGTTCGTGCGGTGGGAGAACGATCCCCCCTGCGCCCGGGAGCTCACCAAAGCCAAACGCCGCGGGAAGAAAGCGGCCGGGAAGGCCGGGAAAAGCGCCCCCGCCCGATCGGCCAAGTCGCGCCCCGTCAAAACGGCCGCGGAGAGGGGGAAAGGGGGTAGGGGGATAGAGGGAGAGGCACAGTCACAGTCACAGCCAGAGACAGAGACAGAGACAGAGATCTATGCGCTAGACCATCCGGCGGAAGCGGAAGAATGCGCGCGCAAAATCTTAAGCGGAGGAGAGCCACAGCCACAGCCACAGCCACAGCCACAGCCACAGCCACAGGCACAGCCACAGGCACAGGCACAGGCACAGGCACAGGCACAGTATCCGCAAGCTGCGCCCGCTGTCGTGAGCAATCCCACACCTCCAGGGTCGATCCGCTTGAATCCGCCGGTTTCCGACGGCGGGGGTGGAAGGGCTCCGAAGGCTGGATTCGCATCGAAAGGGCCGGCCCTCCGGCGCGGGGGGCCCCGATTGATCGGGGAATCGCTGCCGGAGGCGCTGAAGGCGATGGCGGACCCGGTGAAATACGAGTGGCTCGCGGAGTTGTACCGCCGGCTCGGCTTTCCCTATCCGGTCGATTCGCTGCTCGGTCGGCAGGAGTTGGGGAGCTTTGGCTCCGTCTATGATCGGCTGATGGCGGAGCCCCTGGCGGCGCAGGCGAAGGCCGAAATCCTGAGCCACGACCTTGACTGGGCCCGGGTGAACGGGCGGAAACGGCGTAATCGCAAGCGCGGGGCGGTGTTCTGCATGGTGCACAACGAACGGGTCGCGACCTATTTGGCGCGGCAGGCCGGGCAACGGTAGAGTACCCGTATGGGCAGACCCACGAAATACAGACCGGAGTTTCTGGAGCAAGCGCGGTTCGTCTGCGAATCGAAGGGATTCACCGACGAGGACCTGGCCGGGCTGTTCCGGGTCAGCGTCTCGACGCTCGATCTGTGGAAGCAGAGGCGCCCCGAGTTTTCGGAGGCCATAAAGGCGGCGAAGGAGAATTTCGATCGGCAGGTGGTCGAGCGGGCGTGCATCGCGCTGGCGAGCGGCTACTGGTATCAGGAGGAAATCTGGGACCCGCGCACGGAGCGGATCATCCGCCTGTGGAAATACCATCATGCAGACCCGAAGGCGATCATGATCTGGCAGCACAATCGATCGGGCTGGAAGCTGCCGGCGCCGCCGCGTCCGGGCGCCGAGGCCTCGGGGCACGCCCTGCCGGCGGGTGGGGATGAGGCGCCGGTCGAGGGCGACTTCACGCAGCTCGCCCGGGAGTTTCTGGAGAACCAGTACGGGACGCGGATCCGCGTGCCGAGCCAGACGCTCGAGCCGGAGAAAGAGGGCGATGACGCTGCCGCCGGCTCAGAAAGGACTGTTCGATGAGGGATAGGATGCTTTGTCGCTTGGGATGGGTGGCGATGGCGCTGGCGATTGCGGGGGTCCTGCTGAACAACGCTCGGCTGTGGCCGTGCTTCTGTGTGTGGATCGTGTCGAACATTCTATCAGCGGGGATCCACCTGCACCCGGCGAAGCGGGTCTGGTCACTGTTCTGGCGCGACCTGGTCTTCCTCGCCCTGTCGATCGTGGGCCTGTGGCAATGGACGCGGTGAGATGGAGATTCTGAGCACACCCAAGGCGCCGACGGCGGCGGAGCGCAAGCTGCTCGGGGCGAACGCCGCGATCTGGGCGGCGACGCGCGTCCGGGTCGAGAGCGGCGAGCCGTTCACGTTCGCCCGCCACCGCTACGAGCTGGAGCCGATGTGCCTGGACCACCCCCGGGTTTCCTTCCGCAAGGCGACCCAGGGCGGCTTCACCCTGCTGGTCATGCTGCGGATGATCTTCGCCATGATTACGGGCCGGGTCAAGCAGGGGGTGATCTATCTGTTCCCGACGGACACGAAGGTCGGCGAGTTCTCCCAGCTCCGCTGGACGCCGCTGATCGACAACAACCCGGGCGCCATCGGCCGCTACGTCCGCCGGACGAACAACATCCACAACAAGCGGATCGCCCGGGCGTCGCTGATGATGCGGGGGGCCATGCTGTCCCGGTCGGTCGAGGGGCTGGAAAAGGAGTCGGTCGAGCTGCGCGGCGATCCGGCCGACGTGATCGTGTTCGACGAGAAGGACCTCATGTCGCGGAACGCGATCGCCAAGGCCCGGGGCCGGCTGGGGCACAGCGATCTGAAATGGGAGTGGAGCCTGAGCAATCCGACGATCCCCAACTACGGGATCGACGCGGACTGGCAGCTCTCCGATCAGCGGCATTGGGGGCTGCGCTGCGAGGCGTGCAACCACTGGAACTTCCTGGAGATCGAGTATCCCCACTGCCTCCGCCGTCTGGCGGACGGCCGCGTCATCCGGGCCTGTGTCCGCTGCGGCGCCGAGCTGCGGCTCGATGGGCATGGGGAGTGGGTGCCGAAGCACCCGGATCGCTCAAGCAAGCACGTCGGCTACTGGTGGAGCCAGCTGCAGAGCCACTTCGTGGACCCGGGCACGATCCTGGCCGAGATGGAGGACCCGCCGGAGGGCAACCTCGGCGACGTCAAGCGGCTCCGGCTGGGCCTGCCGCACTTGGACGCGCAGTACGGCCTGACGGCCGAGGACGTCCTGCTCGCCTGCACGGGGGACCCGCCGGCCTCCGCCTCGACCACGCCGACGGTGATCGGCGTCGACGTCGGCCGCCGGCTCCACGTCGTCATCGGCGTCCGCCTCGCTCCGGACGTGTACCGGATCCTGACCTGCCTCGTGCTGGAGGACTTCGAGGCGCTCAAGACCGTGGCGAAGGTGTTCCACGCGGAGGTCACGTCGATCGACAACGAGCCCGACCTGCACGCAGCGCGGCGGTATCAGGCGGAGGGGCCCGGCCAGGTCTGGCTGAGCAAGTATATCGAGAGCGTCGGGTCGGCCCGCTACGACCTCAAGACGGGCCTCGTGACGATCAACCGGACGGAAGCGCTCGACAGCACACACTACTACCTGACGAAGCCGGGCAAGCTCCGTCTGCCGACGGCGACGCGGGCGGTCCGCGAGTTCGCGGCCCACTGCGCCAACATGGCGAAGATCGTCCGCAAGGACCCGCTCACCGGGGACCTCAAGTCGCTCTACGTCTGGACGGGCCCGGACCATTTTCGCCACGCTTTCGTGAATTTTCTCTTGGCGGGCAAACGCCAGACGCCTATACTGCTGCGCAGCACGGAATCGAGCCCCAGGGGCGGGCGCGGCTTTGACTTGTTTGAATGAAGGCGCGCATGAGACCCTACGACCATCCAACGACTCTGGCGGGCGCTGACGACGCCGGTCCGGCCGCGGGCGGCGGCGACCACAACCCGGCGGCGTGCCGCGGGTGCCGCGACTGGAACGACGTCGCCGGCGAGTGCTCGCTTGAGGAACGGGAGCGAATGACCTTCTGCGGCTGGCGGCCCCCGAAACGTGAAGCCGTCCAGCGCTCGCACTGGCCGCTCTTCGCGGACCGGGCGTAAAGGAGACGATCACAATGGCGAGTCCCTATGCAACCCCCTGGGCCTGGCAGCAG
>Ga0307378_10001288_pt1 | contig 41078 bp, 30 predicted proteins | sample UN1MG_FD_202238 | JGI IMG/M metagenome (GOLD analysis project Ga0307378, IMG submission 202238) | Soil microbial communities from Risofladan, Vaasa, Finland - UN-1 | ecosystem: Environmental > Terrestrial > Soil > Coastal area > Acid sulfate soil | place: Finland: Risofladan, Vaasa | collected...
CGGTCGAAGTCTTCGGAAATCCCGCCGGCCTTGACAGCGTCTGTGAAATTGCCCAAAAACACAATCTTCCGGTCATCGAAGATAGCTGCGAGGCGCTCGGTTCGGCGTTGAAGGGAAAAAAGGTCGGAACGTTCGGCACGATGAGCGTTTTCGGCTTTTATCCCAACAAGCAAATCACCACCGGTGAAGGCGGCATGATTTTGACCAACGACGATGGTCTGGCGGAACTATGCGTATCGCTTCGAAACCAGGGAAGGGGCAAAGGCACCGGCTGGCTGGCCCATGAGAGGCTGGGCTACAACTACCGTCTCAGCGACATAAATTGTGCGCTTGGAATTGTGCAGCTATCGAGAATCGACGAAATCAAGGCAAAACGCAGGCAGGTCGCAGAATGGTACAGGGAAATTCTGGCCGACGAGGACCGGCTGATAGTTCCCGTCGAGCCGGCCGATTGCGATATGAGCTGGTTCGTCTTCGTTGTCCGGCTCACAGAAGGCTTCACAATGGAGCAGCGAGACCGGATTTTACGGCAGATGCAAAGCCGGAATATTCAGGTCAGCAATTACTTTGCTCCCGTACACCTGATGCCGTTTATCGCCGGGAAATTTGGCCACAAGCCGGGCGATTTTCCCATTGCCGAGTCCGCCAGCGCAAGGGCAATCGCCCTGCCGTTCCATAATCATCTAAAGAAAGATCAAATCGCTATCGTCTGTACGGCGTTAAAACAGCTTTTAGCCGGATAAAAAACGCATTTTTCGCATTTTCCGTTTGGCATTCCTTGATTTTTGTGTTATTATTTTATTAGAGGCGAATACAAAAGGCCAGATGGGGGGGACCGGCCGATTAAACGTTTTCTTTAGGAAGGGAGAAATTTCGTGAAAGGCTGGAGATCCAAATTCATTTTCCTGCTGATCGTCTATTTTGCCGGTTTTGCAACTGCAATCTATATGTTGGCACCCGCACCCGAGGGCAGCGCCGAAAAATCTTTCGACAACCTCTCGTCGGCTTCGGCGTTCGATTCACAGGAGTTTGCGAAATCTTTTAATGACGGAATGCACAAGTGCCTTGCTTTCGGTAAAGAGGCAGCCTGTCATACAGCCGAATTCATCAAAGAAAAAATCAAGGAAATGCGAGAAACGTAACGCTACCGATGTGTTCGGTGTCATGAAAATTCCCTGAGCTGCTTATTGAACATTCGCAGTTGAACATCAATCGCGCTGAGCACCCAGTCGATATAGTGCAATGTATGGGCGGGCCGATGGTGCCCTTCGTTCATCAAGCCATCCTGCACGGATCTTACAAACCGGCTGATCATCTGGTGGTTTATTTCCGTCGGTTCGACGGACCATTCCTTCAATTCCTCATATTGCCTTTGTAATCTCGGATTATTCTTTAATTGTTCGGCGGTCAAATAATCGGCTGGATTGTACGATAGCTGCAAGCCCTTCAGGCACATGATTAACGGCTCATAATTTGCTCTTTTATCCAGACGTATAAATTTATACTGCTGGACGTGCGTGGTCGCCTGTGCCGGGAGTTTGTTAGCGATATCGTCACCGCCCAGGTACCACCTGCGCTTACTGGTTCTGGCAAAGACGAGTTCTTCACCATATTCGTATTGCTTAATCTCGTCGTATCCCATCCTTGAGACCCACAGCCTGCCTGTGCCCTTTCGCTCCGGACCGCCGCCTAGCGCGAGCAGACACTTGACAAAACCGAGCGGCAGAATCTTCTGGTTGCCACGCTGGCTTTTCCGAAGCTGGAGAGACAGATGCAAACTATGCGGGCGGACATTATAGAAATTGACAATCTCATTTATTAACTGATTAAGCAGCCACGGATCGGCAGTTGCCGGCCGAGACAGTTCCCCTGCGATATTCAGTCTTCCCGGTGCAAGCTCCAAAAAGCCTCTCCGTCGTGCCTGGTCGGTTGAGCCGGTGTGGTCGTCAATATATCCGCCGAGCTTCCAGCTCAGAACATCCAGGCGAAAATCATAGAAGTATTTGAATCCGTCATATACTGGGTCAAACGCTTTTTTGATGCTTCTTTGCGACTCGACCGCCGCCGCACCGACATTGCTCAATTCGATCTCCATTCCAAGTGGAATCAATCCGGGCTGAAGATTCGAACGAATTCGAGCCAGTTTTGCCTGGGCCACGCGAGGATCAAACATGCTTTTCGAAGCACGTACGCCGTATTTAACATAGTCAATAAGATCGTTTCTATCATAGGGCATTGTCTGGAGACATTCGTCGACTATCAAATTAACATCGCTACGGTTTGAATTTATAATTTGCAGAGCCGCCAGCAAACTCACCGACCGGTTGAAATATCTTTCCGAAGTGCGAATACGCTCAAGCTCGAAGCGGTATTGGGACTGGATTTGTTCTTCGAGCTGATTGAGCAGAACCTGCCTCACTGCTAAAGCCAGGTAATTTTCGATAAACTGCTTTGCCTGCGGGTCGTCGTAAAGGTGTTTTATGCTTGGCCGGGGACGGTCCAGTTCATGCTCAAGATAATAATCACTTACTGCATCCGTATGATAATGACTCATGACCAGGTCACGTTCAGTGGTTGCGAGCAGCTCTCGGTCGGCCCGGCGTTCCGATTCGGCGTCTACAGTTCGTTCGCCGGGGCGGGTACGTCTTTTGATGAATTTCTCGATGCGTTTTCGCAGCCACAACTCGTGTATCAGGTTGACGTGGAACCTGTCACCAAAATGTTTTTCCATCGAGTCGTGAGTAACCAGATAGGCCTGGGCCTCGACGGAGCCGTTTGCCGTGTTGACTTGAACGGTATCTCTCTCGTAACGCTTGCCTTCATACCTGTCGATTCCAGCCATCGCCGCGGCGGGAATATCATGGATTACAAAACCTTCAATTCTCGAAGATGGCGCTGCAATGGCATAGTAATAGACATTGTCCGGGCTGACTCTTCGGTATCGCGGCAGCAGAGCAGGTTCGGCAAAAAGGATCTTATTGTCGATTTTAGATGCTTTTCTGGCAAAACTCAATCCGCTGACTGATTGAAAGATTCTTCTGTCCCGCAGTGAGCCATAGATAAAGAGATTTAATTTTCCTTCTTTCATACCTTGGGTCGCAATTCACACATCACATTTAGTTTCAGCTATCAATTGCCGCTCCGGATTCGCCTTTGCAGCCTAAGGAGCTCTTTGAAAGCACGCAAAATCACTCTTAGATTGGCGCCGGTCTGTGCGCCGGACGTCCGCGGATAATGATGAACGCCTTTTTGGGTTATACGGTACCCCTTGCGTGCGGCTCGCGCCAGTATCTCGGCGTCGATCAGAGCACCTGTACTCGACAACTCGATTTTGTCAAAAATCTCCCTTTTATACAATTTGAAAGCACAGTCGATGTCGCGGATTTTCAGGCCGAACATGAGGCAGACCAGCCTGGTCCAGCACCAGCCGTTGATCTTGCGGATTAACGAGTCCCGGCGATTCAGCCGGTAGCAACTTACAATATCGTATCGCTCCATCAGGGCAAGCAGCGGCGGCATTTCGTTAATATCGAATTGCCCGTCGCCATCGGTGTAAAAGACAAGCTCTTTTGTTGCCGCTTTGAAACCGGATTGCAGTGCAGCTCCGTAACCAAGATTACGCTGGTGACGCACAACTTTTACCCTTCCGTCCCGGCCTGCAATCTCATCGGCTTCTCGCCCGGTATTGTCAGAACTGCCGTCGTCAACTATAATTAGTTCAAAATCAGCGTTGAGCTTTTGCATGACCTTAAGTGCCTTTTCAACGGTCCGGCCAACATTTGCCTGCTCATTGTAACAGGGGAAAAAAACGCTGATTGAAACCATTACCACCTCTTGCTTTGATGTATCCTCGTTAATTCTTCTAAATATTCAATCTCCTTACCGGTATAAAAGTTCACAAGTTTTGTGTCTCTCTGCGCCTGGGCGAGTCTCTTCAGATGGTAGCACGCTAATCGTACGGCTTCAACTTTGTGCCTGTAACCATCTTGCTTGGACCAAACATTGTTTTTTTCTGTGAACTCATCGAAATAATCCGAGCATAACTGATTTACGCCGGAGCTTAGTTCGGCAAAGTTCGTGCCCATAACGAGTATTTCAAGAATGGTGGTCGGCATCGGATTCAGATTAAAAGCCGTTATAGCGAAATCCAGGGCCTTCTTTTTTTCCTCTATGCCTGGCTGATAATAAAACCAGCTATGGGCACGAATCAGGTTTGTGTGATAATCATCCGGATAAACGGTTGTTCCGTTAAATATGCCTTCGAAAAGTTCCTTGCCCCGCGGAGTTCTTATGTCAACATACAACTTTTGCCTGTTATTGAAAAACACGATCCGCCAATTGGGATTCTGTTCAAATCCTTTTATCGTATGATAAGAACTTGTCTGGTCGGGATCATTGTATACGGCAGAGGGCATTAAGACGACCCAGGCATTACGTTTTTCAAGCTCATCACTCATGGATTGCCCGATTTTGTCATAATCGTCCGGAGTCAAAAACTGTCCCAGGTTCTTTCCCGACATTCCGGCTCTCATCTGGGCGGCCTGCATAATCTCATATCCGGTCGAACCAGGGAGCCCGCCGGACATAATATACGTCCAGATATCAAAGGTATCGCGGTTATATGCCGCCTGCGCCCTGCCGTCCATGAATAATTGCAGAGGGGTTCGGCCGGTTTTCGGGTCGGGCTCCTGGCCCCAGGCGATGAAGCCGCCCTCGGTCCAGTAGTTAAACATTTTCCCTTCCAGCTTGTTATCTTTGATAAACTTCAGGGCGTAGAAAGGCTTGGCGTCCGAGGCGGTCATCCGCATGAAAACAGAACTCAGTTTCGGGTCCGAAGGCCACGGATCGAGATAAACAAGCTTAAACTTAAGCCCCCACCACGTACCGAAAAACAGGACCGCCAAAGCACCGGCAACGGTAAAAGATAATTGCAGGCTGCGCGGCATTGGAGAAACGGTAAGACGATTACGAGCATAGAAGTTTCGACTCGCCGAAACTCCGCGAATTATCTGGTCGATAAACATCGCCGCAACGGGGCACGCTGCAATCGCGGCTATCGGGATGAACCTTCGGGAACGGATGGCCATATAAATCGTAAGGGCCGCAATGGTGATTAACGCCAAATCAATCCGCGGTAATTCATAGATCTCGCCTTCCAGCTTCTGATTTGACTCGTCTCGCGCCCTGCCGAGGACTTCTCTCAAATAGGGAAAGCCAAGCCAGAAAATAATCGAAACCATGTTCAGAATATAAAGCATATCGAATAATCGCAGATAGCTTAATCCGAGGTTACGTTCGTACACCGGGCGAAATACCCGTCGCAGGTCAAAGAATTGCCCTACGTTCCATACCGGCGCTTCGAACTTGAACGGATTGAAGATAACCGTCATCAGCAGCAGGGAAACAATCGCCGCGATGGTCACGAAGGCAATATTCTCAGGCTTGTATTTTGCCGGTTTGGAAAGCAGCGAGGCAAGGATATGCAACACGACATAAACGGGCAGGATAACGAAAGGATAGAAATATCTGCCGTTATAACCGGCGGCCGCATTGCCTGACCATACGGCCAGCAGGGTCAATAGAACCGCAAGATATACAAAATGAACGTTTTTGTAAATACTCAGCAACATAATAGCAACAAAAACCGCACACCAGAAGAAGCTGACGAAATCAAGCTCAAGAAGCGAAAAACTGACGAATGTCACCCAGCAGACCAGCACGGTTGCCGCGTAACCAAAGACTATCGACAGCTTGATGTACAACTTTTTCTGGGCCTCAAGTTCATTCCTGGGCGCTTTGAGGAATCTCGGCATGAGAAAGCGGGAAAACAGCCAGAGGATCAATAAGCCGATGCCGAGAATATACATCACTAAAAACGGAAAACCCGTACCAACTTTGTTGGACCAGTGGAAAGCGGACCACCATTCGTGAATGTCACGCCACCGTTCGGCATGCTTGCTGAAACTAATAACGAACGTATGAGTGAGGTTCGTCAGATGGAACGGGTTGAACACAATAGTCGCTATAAAAGCAACGAAGCCCGCGGCCATTGTGTGGTAGATACCCTTTCGTCCGATGGAGGTAAACCTTTTTTTGGAAATGATCGTTAGAAGGTTAAGACCCACGTACGGGACCAGCATAATGAAGACGTAGATGTATCCGCCGTGGACATTGCACCAGAAAACAGCCAACGGGACAATAAGCCATATGTACAGTATGTTTCGATACGTGGTCAGCACGAGTATCATCAGAAAGACGGCAACCAGCAGATTCGAGAAGCCTGCCGGGCGAATATCGAGAAACGATCGCCCTATGAACATTGCGAAACAGGAGAAGACGGCACAAAGCGCGGGATTAGCCCCCAGCAGCCGGCCCGTGTAATAGACGCAAATCACGGTCAGGATGTAAATGGCAAACTTCCAGTAGACCAGCGCATTCGATGAGAAACTCATGCCGTCCGCATAGGTAGATTTGGGCACCAGCAGGTAGAAGATTTCGTGCGTCAGCCAGTTCTGATTAACCCAGCCGGTCGGATGCACGGCCTTAACCGTCTTGAGGCCGACCTTATTCGCAATCCACTGGGCCCAATCGGGCCAGGTCCGAATCTCTTCTTCCGTTGGCCCTGCTTTATGCGAGTTCGCGCTGAACGGCTCGACGGTATCGACGCCGTGATTGACAAAATGCCGCCCGCAGGCCATCGCAACCCAGGTATCGCCGGCGGCGACCATGTGTGAGCAGGCATGAACAGTAAAAATTAGCATCGCCAGCCAGCCGATAATCATGGGCCACCCACACAAGGCCCTGTGCCTGACCGCTTGTACCGCCTGTTCAGAGACTGTTGAATCTTCCACACGTAGCGTAGAGAAACTGCGTTTCTTGCTCTTTACTGACTTAGCCATTCTTGAAGTCTATCTAATCCTTTTGTAATCTGCTCGAGCGAACAGGCAAAACTCAAACGCACATTATTGTCACAGCCAAACGGCAGGCCCGGAACCAGGGCCACATTGGCCTGTTCCAGCAGTGCTTTGGAAAAATCCATACTGCCGGTAATCTCGGCCCCATTAATATTTCGGCCATAATGGGCGGAAACATCAGGGAAACAGTAAAAAGCGCCCGTTGCCTCGGAGCATTCGACGCCTTCGATGCCGTTTAGCCGCTCGGACATATATTTGCCTCGACGCTCGAATTCCGCCCTCATCTGCTCGATAGCCACTGCTGAAGGCTCGCCCAAAGCTACAATCGCCGCATACTGGCAGAAAGTGACGGCATTCGAGGTCATGTGGTCTTGCAGACGTGCCATCGCTTTGATGGCTTCCAGCGGCCCTGCCGTATATCCGAGCCGCCAGCCGGTCATTGAGTATGTCTTGCTGAAGCCGTTCAGAGTCAGCGTTCTGTTGAAAGCATCCTCGCTCAATGAAGCAAAACTCACGAACTTCGTATCGCCGTAGATGAGCTTTTCGTAAATCTCATCCGAAATAACCATTATGTTTGTACCTTCGAGTACCTTCGCGATGGCTTTAAGCTCGTCCGGCGTATAAGTAAATCCGCCCGGATTGTTGGGCGAGTTGATCAGCAGCATAGCGGTTTTTTTCGTAATCGCCGCTTTCAACTGCCCCGGCGTGATTTTGTAGCCGGTGCTCTTATCGGTTTCTATAATCTTTGCCGTAGCGCCGGCAAGCTTTATCGTCTCCGGATACGTCACCCAGAACGGCGTCGGTAGAATCACCTCATCGCCCGGATCCAGCACGGCCTGCATCGCCTCGTATACCGAGTGTTTACCCCCGATATTGACGATGATCTGCTCAGGAGTATATTCGAGACCGTTATCCTTTCGCAGCTTCTCGGCGATGGCAGCCCGCAACTGGGGAATGCCTGCGGCGGGTGTATATTTCGTCTGGCCCGCCTTGAGCGATTTGATAGCGGCTTCTTTGATATAATCAGGTGTATCGAAATCCGGCGCCCCGGCTCCGAAACCGACAACATCCACACCTTCTGCTTTTAATTCCTGCGCTCGCGAAGTCACAGCGATCGTAGCCGAAGCCGGCACTTCCTGGGCTCGTTTGCTGACTTTCATCTTCCTTTATACCTTTCAAATCCTAATCTTCTTTTTACATAAACAACCGTATTATTAAAAACGAAACTGCCAGGCCAGTCAAGAAAATTGACCTATGCCCCACACTTGACACAACGTTTTCCCAACTCAATCGAAGAGCTTGGTACGAATTTATTGACAGATAACTGCACAATTGTTAGTCTGTTGTCATGATTTGTGCCATTCAAATTGCGGTTGTATCATATTCAAGACTACCAAATCAGCCCCTTCGACTTCGCTCCTGTATTCTGTATTCTGTATTCAGTGTTCTGCCTTCTGTTTTCTGTCTTCTGTTTTCTGCTTTCTGCCTTGTCGGCTGTGCCAATCACGAATCGGAGCCGCCTATATGGGAGAAAGTCAAGATCGGCGACTTGGCCCCTTTCGACGCCGGCAAAACGCAGAAGGTAGAATTGTTAAAGATGACGAAGCTGGACGTTCATATTTTTGAAATACCAGCCGAAAACATCGCCGAGATAGACAAAATTCGCAAGAAGTTGTTCATAAGACCGCTGCAGCTTAAGGATTACGAAGCCTTCAACGCCAACTCATTTATGGTTCGCTTCGGCCAGGTCGATTTGTGGAGACAAACCAACGACTGGCTGCTCGGCGCCGAGGGCCGCAACATTGCCAATGTCTCGCTGATGCTGGCTGACGGCCAGGCCCAAACCATTGTCATCGCCGGATTGGACCGTCCGCAAACCATCTTTTACACCGCAGCCAACGGCTCAAGTGAAGGGGCCAACGTGGGCCCCGGCGTCTTCGGCCTGAGAATCAAAGCTGAGAATATTCCCGGCTCAAGAGGTGTCTGCGACCTTGTCGCCTATCCGGTATTTTCCCCGCCGACTGGAAGTGCAATCCCGCAATTGGATACGCTCGGAAAATTACGCGAGTTTCCCTTTACCACTGCCGCCTTCGGATTGAAAATGAGTCCGGGCGATTTTGTGTTCCTGGCCCCGAAAGAATACGTCAGCGACCAGACGGCATTGGGCGGCCTGTTTTTCAGCAATCCCCGGGGCGGGCTGTTCTTCAGCAAAACAAAGGCGCCTGAATATAAACCCGCCGTCAGAATATTTTTACTCGTTTGTACCGGAATAAATTATTGAACAGCGTATGCCCGATCCGATAGTGACACTGACTCGATGCAGCGATTACAACCGGCCCGGAATTGCCGAGGCGATAGAAAGACATTTCAACCTGCTCGGCGGGCTGAAACAATTTGTCAAGCCCGGCGACAGCGTTTTGCTCAAGCCGAATTTCATCGCCCCGAGGACCCGCCGGCACGCTGCGCAGACCGACCCGGCGGTGATTCTCGAAACGGCCCGGCTACTGAAAGATTTCGGCGCCAGGCCTTTCGTCGCCGATTCGCCGGCCTGGGGCAATACGTTTACCTGTGTAAAAGCGCTAAAGCTGGATAAGCCGCTGAAAAAATTGTCAGTGCCGGTCAGGCAGCTCGACAAGCCAAAAAAATGCCGGGTAGGAGCAAAGAACATCAGCGTCGGCATAAGTTCCGTCGCGCTCGATGCAGATGTGATTATCAATCTGCCCAAATTCAAATCGCACCAGCAGTTGGTAGCGACATTTGCCGTCAAGAACATGTTCGGCTGCGTCAGCGGCAAGCGGAAGGCCCTCTGGCACTTTACAAAAGGCCACAACCAGGACGAATTCTGCGAGCTGCTTATCGACATTTACAAGTATCTCAACCCGGCCCTGACGATTATCGATGCGGTCACAGCAATGGACGGCCCAGGCCCGATTCGCGGCAGAGCCAGACCTTTGGGCTGGCTTATCGGCGGAATTGACCCTATCGCCTGCGAAACCATCTGTGCCAAACTGGTCAATATCGAGCCGGAAGACGTGCCGATTATCAAAACGGCAAAACAAATAAGTTTCGGCTGCTCCGACCCGGCAAAAATTACAATCGCAGGCGAAGATTTCTCGCAGAACATATGCAAGGACTTTAAATTACCCGAGCTGATTCCAATCCGCTTTTCCCTGCTGCACGTCTGTAAAAGCATATGCAAACAGATACTCCTGCTGACGAAATCCGCAGCTAAAAGATTAACCGTAGAGAACTCAAATAAGGTAGAGAAAAACAAAAGTAACGGCACAAAACAATAGACACGGATTAATACTATGCTCAAACTGACCGAGCCATACTGTCATCCCTGCGAAAGCAGGGATCCAGGAACGTAGCAGTAGAATGGATTCCCGCTTCCGCGGGAATGACAAATTGTTTTATGTTATTGTTATGAAAAGGAGTAGAGCAGTGGCTGGAAAAATAGATAGACGAGGATTTCTCGGATTAGCAGGTATCGGAATCGCGGGAGGAGCCTGGCCCGGAGGTGTTCGAATGTACGGTGCTTCGGCGGCACGAAAAATCGGTGGTGTTGAGCTGCCTGCCGGATGGCTGGAGCCGTCGCCGGAGTTTTCCCTGGCGCCGTTCTGGTTCTGGAACGATGCACTTAGCGAGAAGGAGATAGCTCGCCAGTTGGATGATTTTAAGGCTCATGGGGTGTACGGCTTTGTGATACATCCCCGGGCCGGGCTGCCGCGAGACATCGGCTGGATGAGCGAACCGATGATTAAGTTCATGAGATTCGCTATCGAGCAGGCGGCCAAACGCGACATGTGGGTCGTGCTCTACGACGAGGGCATGTATCCGAGCGGATCTTCGAGCGGCCAGGTTGTGGCTGAAAACGCAGCGTTTCGAACGCGGGGCCTGTTCCAGATTGATCTGGATGCGGCGGAGCCCGGGACCAGCCAGTACGGCATTAAAATCGGCCGGGACGGCGAGCCGGTGCTGGGCGAGAATCAGAACCTGATTGCGATAGTCCGGCGTAAAAAAGACGGACATCGAATTGCGGTTGTTGACAGGGCCATCCGTGAAGGATACTCGGTCATTCGCGGCCTGCATTTCGTCGAGGATGACCCGCCGAGACGAGATAACCGCAAAGAGGTGCCGGAGAATGCCCCGCCGGCGGGTGACATACTGAATCCCGAATCGGTGGCGTGTTTTATCCGGCTGGTGTACCAACGGTACTACGATGAGTTCAAAGAGCATTTCGGTAAAACGGTGCGGGCGATTTTCACCGATGAGCCATCGTTTCTGGCCAAGCGAGGCGAGCGAGGGGCGATGCCGGGAACAACGGACATACTCGAACATGTGAGTTCGCACCTTGGGTACGACTTTCGCCCATATCTGCCGGCGCTGTGGTACAGTGACGAACCGGACGCCGAACGTTATAAAAGAGACTACCAGCGGGCGCTGCAGCACAGGCTGGAGGAAACGTTCTATAGGCCGATTTCGAAGTGGTGCCAGGAGCATGGCGTCGCGCTGACGGGACATCCGGCCGCTCCGGACGACATCGGACAGCTTCGGCATTTCCAAATACCGGGACAGGATATCGTCTGGCGGTATATCGAGCCGGGCAAACCAAACGCTCTTGAGGGAGCACAGTCCACCCAGGCCAAGTGTGCTTCATCGGCGATGATTCACCTGGGCCGGCGGCGAAATTCAAACGAATATTGTGGGGCGTACGGGCACAACTTCACGTTCGAAGAGATGAAATGGCTGACGAACTGGCTTATCGTTCGGGGATGCAATCTGCTGTATCCGCACGCGTTTTATTATTCGGTGCGAGGCCCCCGGATCGACGAGCGTCCGCCGGACGTGGGGCCAAACAGCGCCTGGTGGGACGACTATCGGCCGTTTGCAGATTCGGTTCGACGGCTCTGCTGGCTGAATACGGACTCGAAACACATCTGCGAACTGGCAATCCTCGGATTGAACGACCATCTGCCCTGGCAGGCGGCGAAGGTATGCTTCCAAAGCCAGCGGGATTTCAACTACCTGGAGGCACGGCATCTTTGGGAGGATGCTGAGGTAAACGAAAACGGCATCCGGATTGCGGGAATGCACTACCGCGCGATGATTATCGAGGCCGAACCGCCGGAGAAGGCAAAACCGGCTCTGGATCTGCTGGATAAGGCCGGCCGGCTGATACGGTGGAACGACCGGATGGAAGATTCGGAGCTGGTGCGGCGAATTGACCGGCTTGTGCCGGTGGATGTGCAAGTCCGGCCGGCAAAGCGTGATGTGCGGGTGCGGCACGTTCAAAAAAATGAGGCGGACTATTACATCGTCTTTAACGAAGGAGAAACTAATCTTGAAGTAGGATTGGAGATGTCCGTGAAGGGCAGACATTTACTGCTCGATCCGCAGACTTCCCGGCAGCAAATTCTTGCACCCGAAGAGCCCTTGCTTCTCAAGCCGTATGAACTGCGCGTTCTAATGGTCACATAAAAATAAATGAACCATTTCGAGGAGCATAAGAATGACGCCGAAAGAGCGAGATAATGCAAAGACCGCACGATTGCGTTACCTTGCAATACTACCGGCCATTCTTGTTGTCCTGGCGGGCGTGTTTCTGGTATGCAAGTACGGGCTCCCTTTCGGCTCACAGCTCGGCAACTATCAGCGCCAAGCGGAAACTATTCACGTACAGAACAAATGGGCCGAGCGCATCGAATTGCCCGGCCTGCCGAATTTACACAAAGTCTCCGATGACCTGTATCGCGGCGTCCAGCCGACCGCAGAGGGCATGAAGCAGTTGGAGAAACTGGGCGTCAAAACAGTCATCAACCTGCGATCCCTCCACTCGGACCGCGATGAGATTAAAGATACCGGACTGGCTTACGAGCATATCAATATGACGACGTTGAACATAGAAGACAAAGACGTCATCCGCTTCTTGCGGATTGTCACCGACGGCAGCCGGACGCCGGTCTTCGTGCACTGCCAATATGGGGCCGACCGCACCGGGACAATGTGCGCAATTTATCGCATCGCCGTGCAGGGCTGGAGCAAGGAAGAAGCCGTCGAGGAAATGACCAAAGGCGGCTTCGGCTTCCACAGTATATGGCAAAACCTCCCCGATTACATCAGTAAGCTGAACATCGAAGGAATAAAGCAAAAAGCAAACATAAGCGAGTAAACCGCTTAACACCGCTCGCAGATCTGCAAATGTATTCGATTATCGAGTCGTGCTAAATTCGTTAATATCGAGCGTGAAAGACTCTCCATCCGTTACAACAAGCCTCTTTTCATGAGTCAATACATACTTTGTATCTTCAATTATTGCTTCACGGGGGATAACATTAATTATATTTCGCGCATCAACCAGAGAAACGATTCGAATCTGAGAATCAGACTTAAGCTCATACTGATTCGTTACGGAGTTCATAATAATCACAAAACCCTTGACTTTAACAACCGACTCGGAAACCTCGACAATTTCACCAATAAAATGCCGGCGCAAGTCAGTCTCGAAAAGTCGCCTTATAATTACATGTATTTTTTCACCCGGTTCGAAAATTATAAAACCTCCATTCAAAAATTATCACCTAACTATTAATTATAACCGTTTCCATATGGAAAACCACACTTCGTTCGCTGTCTGCGTAAAATTTTTCCTAATACAAAAATCGTCACTTAACCGTTCCACAGGTTCCTCACGGCATGCAACAATTACGTAGAATACCTTTCGGCAGGGCACAAACTAACACAAAATCATTTTCCAGAAGTACACCTGTAATTTTGAATGCCACCGCCGGCTGCGATACATGAAGAGACCGCTAAAGTTTACAGAGTTCATCTATTCGGCTAATATCCACTCGATGAAAACGAAATAAAAACGAGTCGCGGGACACGAGAAACGATTAATCTCAACAATTACTCCTCTGCCAGTGCTGATAGGAATTTTTCCCTGTCGGTCCGGTTGAATTCTTTGCCGTAGAATCTTAAAAAAATCTCTTTTTTCATTTCCTCGTCCGTTATCTCCGGACGGCTGTTATAAATGGCGCTGCGCACTATTTGTTTGGCGGTATCATACATAGAACAACCCATAAGTAAACGCTCCTGGCCGGTTTTGCTCATCATTAAATCTCGAAACCGAATTGCAATATCAGGATGCGTGTCGAACATCGCTCGCCTCTTTATATATCTGTTCCAAACCCAGTTCTCGAATCCAATTATCAATATATATTGAGTCTAAATTATCTGCTGTTTCTATCAGATTTGCTATATCTTTCAACTGCATTTCAGAATGACTGTCTCTTGCCCAGAGCAGCTTGGATATAACCAGATCTTCGGCAGAGACGAACCACATAGGACTTTGTTCTATTAGAACCTTTTTTCTGCGGGAAAATGCGGCTTGCTGATATGCGGAAGACTTATTAATGATGAAGTCTATTTTGACAACATACCGATTATGAATTAAGTTAAACATGCCCCGGCGGGAAACTTCATTCGTAACCGTTTCTCTATTCAAGTAAAAATCTTTTTCAAAAAGGCCGACAAATTTATCAATATCACCCTTTTCCAATTCCATCACAATATCTATGTCCCTTGTCATCCGAGGCACAGTGTAATAATTCGCAGCGATAGAGCCGGAAATCATATAAGGAATTTCCGCTCCGTTTAATCGCCGTGTGACTATTTTAAGAACCTCAAGTTCCTCACTCATACACAACCTTTATTTATCATAGAGTTATGAATCAACCCAAAACAGCATAACATGTTATGCCCCCCATAACAAGAGAAAGTGGCATACTTATAGACTGTAAAGGCCTATTCCCGGAACGTTGACAGTCGCCGCAAATTCGGCTAAAATCTGCATTTATGCAGAGTAAATCTGTGAATATCTTAGGTATTGAGACCAGTTGCGATGAGACGGCGGCGGCTGTGGTTGCTGACGGCAGGGTTGTCAAATCGTCCGTAGTGGCCTCGCAGGCCAAACTGCACGAAAAATATGGCGGCGTCGTTCCTGAGATCGCCTCCCGGGCGCATATTGAAAAGATATATCCGGTCATAAAAGAGGCGATGGAGCAGGCCAACGTCGACAGAGACGATATTGACGCCGTTGCCATTGCGAATCAGCCGGGGCTGGCCATCGCTCTGGTAGTGGGCGTTACCGCCGCCAAGACGCTTAGCTTCGCCTGGGACAAGCCGCTAATCGCGATCAATCACCTGCACGCCCACCTTCAGTCGGCGATTATGTCCGAGGAGACCCTGGAATTGCCCGCTGCGGCACTGATAGTATCGGGCGGACATACCAGCCTTTACGATTACCATTCACCGCTGGAGCCGGAACTGTTAGGTTCCACTATCGACGACGCCGCCGGCGAAGCCTTCGACAAAGTCGCGAGCATCCTGAAACTGCCCTACCCCGGCGGTCCCAGCATCGAAAAGGCGGCGGCAGGCGGAAATCCGGATGCAATAAAATTTCCGCGATCGATGCTGGGGCACAATTCGCTGGATTTTTCGTTCAGCGGCATAAAAACAGCCGTACTGTATTACTGCCGGGGCCAGGACATGAAGGGCGAGAACAAGGTCGATTCGATGAGCCGGCAGGAAATTGCCGATATCGCGGCGTCGTTCCAGTCCGCCGTGGTTGACGTCCTCGTAAAAAAAACGAAACGGGCCGCCAAAAAAATCGGGGCAAAAACCATCCTGTTGGGCGGTGGTGTCGCGGCAAACAGCAGCCTGCGAATGGCATTGCAGGTCATGTGTAACTCGTCCGCCCCGCCAATAAAACTGCTGGTCGCGCCAAAACAATATTGCACTGACAACGCGGTTATGGTAGCCTCTTTAGGCTATTATAAATTCAAGGCCGGGCTTTTCGCGGATTTGACGCTCGAGCCAAAAGCAAGTAGTTCATAGCTCGCATATGAACACATAAGTAAGAACAAACAAGGCAGGTGAAATATTCAGGCTGAACAGATAAAAAGATTGCTGGAGCAGGTCAAGAATGATGAGCTGAGTATCGATCAGGCGGTCGAGAAGCTCCGGCATTTGCCGTTCGAGGATTTGGGCTTCGCGTGCATCGACCACCATAGGCAGATCCGGCGGGGTTTTCCGGAAGTCATTTTCTGCCCCGGCAAGACCACCGAACACATAATCAAAATATTCGAAAGTCTCGCCGCCAAAGGCAACAACGTCCTGGCCACCAGGGCCGAGCCCTATGTTTTCGAGGCTCTGGAAAAAACGAAGAAGTTCCCTAACGTCCGCTACGACAAACTGGCCAGGGCCATTATCCTGGAGCAGAAAGAGCCGCCGGCCTCAAAGACTGTCCTGCCGATAGTTACCGCCGGCACCGCAGATTTGCCCGTCGCGACCGAGGCGAAAGTCACCGCCGAAATCATGGGCCAGCGGACCGAATTGATCTGCGACGTAGGAGTCGCCGGCCTGCACAGATTATTCAAACATCTGCCGAAGCTGCAGAAGGCCAACGTCGTCATTGTCGTCGCGGGAATGGAAGGGGCGCTGGCCAGCGTCGTGGGCGGCCTGGTGAGCTGCCCGGTCATCGCGGTGCCCACCAGTGTCGGCTACGGCTCGGCCTTCGAGGGACTGTCGGCCCTCTTGACGATGCTAAATAGCTGTGCCGCAGGTGTCACCGCCGTCAATATCGACAACGGCTTCTCCGCCGCCGTCACCGCGACGCTGATAAACAAGAAAATCGAGCAAACCACCGTCATTTCGAGCGAAGCCGAGAAATCTGTTTAACTCTATTCATTATAAGCATAAAATGACTACAAAGATGTGAAGGACAAATTCTTCGCTTTTTTATAAACCTTCTTATCCTGTCTGCCAAATCTTTTATTGACCAGATGTGGGATTGTCAGTAGTATATTGCTCGAAACGAGCTATTATGCAGCTAATTGAAACAATTCCGAAATTACAGCCGCGAGCAATTGACGGCCATAAGGGCGATTACGGCAAGGTCTGTATTATTGCCGGCAGCGTTGGGATGAGCGGGGCCGCCGCCCTTGCGGGTCGAGCCGCCTTGCGTGCCGGCGCCGGACTCGTGCGGGTAGCCACGCCGAAAAGCGTTTTGCCGATTGTCGCTGCGATAGAGCCGTCCTTTACAACGATTGCCCTGCCGGAAGACAGCGCCGGGCGAATATCCGCGAAAGCAATTCACGCCGTACTCGAAGCGGCCGGGCAAAACGACGCCGTGGCGTTCGGGCCGGGTATCGGTATCAGCGGAGCGCTTCGGTCTATCCTTGAGAATCTCCTGGATCAGCAGAATTTAAGGCTGGTCATCGACGCCGATGGTCTGAATAACCTTGCCGGCATAAAAAACTGGCACGCCCTACTAAAGGCCAAGCTGATTCTTACGCCTCATCCCGGTGAAATGAAGCGGCTCTGGTCGGGCCTGCTGCGAGAAGAGCTGCCCGCCGACCGTCAACAGCAGGCGCTGCAATTAGCTCAGCGGACAAATACCGTCGTCGTCTTAAAGGGAGCCGGAACGGTCGTGACCGACGGCGAGAAAGTCTATATCAACAAAACGGGCAATCCCGGCATGGCCACGGCCGGCTCGGGTGATGTCATGACCGGAATTATAACCGCCCTGCTCGGCCAGGGATTAAGCGACTTTGACGCCGGGATTCTCGGCGTTTACATTCACGGTCTGGCCGGTGACATCACAGCAGAAAAAATCGGCCAGGTCAGCCTGATGGCAACCGACATAATTGATTCGCTGCCCGACGCTTTTTTGAAAAACCAATAATTGTGTTTTTACACTTGGCCACTCGGCTGGTTCCGATCCCCAGGTTAGCATTTACCAACAAGCCATATTCCGCAAGTCACTTAATGTCCCTGTTTGCACTGCATTGTTAATTATCTTATCGTGAATCTCCGAGAATCCTTTAGCAATAATTTAGAAGATTTGGGTAAATAAACCGTCTATATTAAATCTTCGGGGAAACTAAATATTTAATAGAAGGCACTGCTGATAAAATCGCAGCAAAAAATCTGAGGCATTAAGGCAAAATCTATTTCCGGCTTATGGACTTTCGCGGCAGGGCTTGCCCGATTGGTATAGTTTCAGCCGCTCTTCAAAATCGCCGCGCAGTTCTTCCTCGTCCTCGCTCAGCAAATCTATCGCTTCTTTCTGCCGCATTACAGCGGAATCAAAATCGCCGGTCTCGGCATAGGCCGCCGCCAGGGTCCTGACATAGTGGGCCTTCTTGAAGTTCGTCAGTTCGCAGGCTTTGGTAGCTTGCTCAACTGCCCTGGCACCATCGCGAAACTCAGCCACCACGCACGTGGCCCGCAACCAGGCGAGGTCATTAAAGGCAAGCGCACGGTCCGGATCGACACGGACCGCTGTTTCATATCCACTAATCGCTTCGGCGAATTCACCGCTGCTCATCTTAGTTTTGGCATAATTGTAACACCCCCTGCCTAACCACTTGACAGCACCTTCTATGCGTGCAGTAGTCTCTGCATCTTTCGATGACCGCAGCTCTTCTATCAGTTGTACAGCTTCCTTCTCTCTCCCCTCTTCAATAGACTCCCACAGGGAATAGAGCTTGGTACCTTCGCCGGCGAGGAGTTTTTCCGCCTCAATCACATAAGGTCGTACGACATAGACCACATCGAACAGCCAATCCTCAAGCAGAACATGAGCTCGATTGAGGGCTGCTCGCGCTTCGGCGGTGCGGCCGAGTTGATGCAGGGCCATAGCCATAAATACGAAAGGACCGGGCCGCCAATTTTCGCACTCTATTAGTGTCGCAAGGGCGTCCTGATATGCCCCCACACGATACTGAGCCAGTCCCAGAATAACAAGGATGTCCGGATTATTTGGTTCCAAACGGTTTGCCATCTCGGCCTTGCCAAGCGCCAGACGGTAGGCCTCGATCTGGTCGCCAGGCGAGCGAACCACCTCCAAACTTTCTCTCTCGAGTTTTTTGGCGTCCCGCAACGAGCGGGCGTTGGCAACCTGCAGCGCCGCCTTACGTACCGGCTCGGCAAGCGTCTTATCAGCCTTTAGTCTATCTATCACTTCGGTATGGAAGCCGGCTTCTTTATATAACTCATCCACTAACTCATCCGCAACCTGCCTCATGGCTTGAAGCTTCCATCTCGGCTCATAACCACCAGCAGGCATGGCGGATTCCCAGAGTTTTGTATTGTTGTCGTAATCGTAAATTCCTGCAGCAATGGTCTTGCCATCCGGGCTGAAGGCTATCGAGGAGGGATCGTCAACCACACGGAGGGTCATCAGTTCGGCGCCGGTTGCCGAGTCCCAGATCTTGATTGTGTTGTCCCCACTGCCTGAGATGATGCGCTTGCCGTCAGGGCTGAAAGCCACTGTCATAATCCAATTTCTATGCCCTCGAAGAGTCATTACTTCGGCGCCGCTGGCCACGTCCCAGAGTTTTACAGTTCTGTCCGAACTACCAGAGACGATTCGCTTGCCGTCCGAACTGAACGCTACTGACTTGACCTCTTTACTATGCCCGCGAAGAGTCCTCAATTCAGCACCCGTTGCAGCATCCCAGATTTTGACCGTTTTGTCGTCACTGCCTGAGACGATTCGCTTACCGTAAGGGCCGAATGCAACAGATTTGACGCATTCCGTGTGCCCGCGGAGGGTCATCAATTCGGCACCGGTTGGTGAGTCCCAGACCTTGATTGTTTTGTCCGCACTGCCTGAGACGATCCGCTTGCCGTCAGGGCTTATGTCTATCGAATCGACCCAGTGACCGTGCACAGGGAAGGTCATCAGCTCGGCGCCGGTTGCGGCGTCCCAGACCTTGATTTTCTCGCCGTAACCACCCGAAATGATCCGCTTGCCATCCGGGCTAAACAAAGCATCTTCGTAACAATAATCATCATGCAGAGTCATCACTGTGGTGCCCGTTGCCGCATCCCACACCCTTAACGTTCTGTCCTGACTACTGGAGACTATTCGCTTGCTGTCCGGGCTGAAAGCTACGGAAAGGACCTGGTCTGGGTGCCCACGGAGTGTCACCGCCTCGGCCCTGGTGGCCGCGTCCCACACCTTGATTGTTTTATCGTCACTGCCTGAGACTATACGCTTGCCGTCCGGGCTGAACGCTACTGACATGACCGAGCCCTCATGTCCTCGAAGGCTCATCAATTCGGCACCCGTTGCCGAGTCCCAGACCTTGATTGTGTTGTCGCCACTGCCTGAGATGATTCGCTTGCCATCCGGACTGAAGGCTATCGAATCGATCCAGTTACCGTGCCCACGGAGAGTCATCAGTTCTGCGCCAGTTGCGGCGTCCCAGATCTTGACTGTTTTATCGCCACCACCCGAGACAATACGCTCGCCATCCGGACTGAAGGCTACCGAACCTATCGTTTCGCCCCAGTAACCGTGCCCACGGAGAGTCATCAATTCGATGCCGGTTGCAGCGTTCCAGATTTTGATTGTCTTATCGCCACTGCCTGAAGCTATATGCTTGCCGTCAGGGCTGAACGCTACCGACCTAATCCCGTCTTTATGCCCGCGGAGAGTCATTACTTCGGCGCCGGTCGCCGTGTCCCATACCTTGATTGTGTTATCCGCACTGCCTGAAACAATACACTTGCCGTCAGGGCTGAAGGCTACTACGTCGATCCGTCGCCCATGCCCGCGCAGAGTCATCAGTTCGGCGCCGGTTGCGGCGTCCCAGATTTTGATTGTTTTATCGACACTGCCTGAGACGATACGCTTGCCGTCAGGGCTAAACGCTATCGACTTAACTCCGTCTTCATGCCCTCGAAGAGTCTTTACTTCCTCGCCGGTTGCCGTGTCCCAGACCTTGATTGTATTATCCGCACTACCTGAAACAATCCGCTTGCCGTCAGGGCTGAACGCTATAGAGCCGATCCAGTCCTCGTGCCCGCGGAGGGTCATACGGGACAGGTCCGAGATATGCCGGAGGCGATACCATTCCCACCCGCGAAGGTCGTCAGGACATGACTCTAACAATTCTCGGACACGCCGTATGTTTGCCTCGCCGTATTTGGCTTCAGCCAACTGAATACTGTTTACATAAAGAGTACGACGCAACTCTTCGGATTTCTCCCTGGCTGCCTTTTCAGCGTTCTCAGCGCGTACCAGGGCCTGTTCAACTTGTTTCCGAGCGGCGGCTTCCTGCTGCCGGGCCTGTTCTGCTCTACAGCCCAGTAATATACTGGCCACCAGGCCTAAAACAATTGTTACGGCCACCAGAGCTACCATGGCCACGGAGCCTGCGTGCTTATGTACAAACTTCTGTACGCGATACATGGCCGTCTCCGGACCGGCTAAAAGAGGATTGCCATTGAGGTAGCTCTGTATATCGTCAGCCATGTCAGAGGCGGATTTGTATCGACGGCAGCGATCTTTACGCATGGCCTTTAGCGGAATCCACTCCAATTCCCGGTGCAGACGCCTGGCTAGCGGCACGACCTGTGTCATGCGGCTATCCGCGATCACCTTAGCCTGCTGCCCCAGATTCGTTAGCCGGATGCTTGGCGATGCCGGCTCCAACTCTCGTAACGTACGTTGAAGCTCTGCAAATCCAAGTTGTGCAAGTGATTCCCGCTCGAAAGGCAAAACACCGGCCAGGAGTTCATAAAGGACAACACCCAGGGAATAAATATCCGAACGGGTATCAATATCCTGAGTCGCCAGGTCCACCTGTTCCGGACTCATGTACTCGGGCGTGCCTAACAACTGGCCCTGTAAAGTGAACATGGTCTTCTCGGTCAGGGTGCTGACAGCGGCCTTGGCAATTCCGAAGTCAATGATCTTGGGAACCGCCCGGTCTCCATGTAGGGATATAAGGATGTTGGAGGGTTTGATATCGCGGTGGATGATTCCCTTCTGATGCGCATGATGCACACCTTCGCAGACCTCTCGAAACAGCCTGAGTCGCTGTTCAACATCGAGCCTGTGTTCATCACAGTATCGAGTGATAGACATGCCTTTGACATATTCCATCACAAAATAGGGGCGTCCTGTATCCGTTGTGCCTGCATCAAACACATGGGCGATGTTGGGATGGTCTAATAGGGCAAGTGCCTGTCTCTCGGCCTCGAATCGGGCAATGACTTCCTTAGAGTCCATACCTGGCTTAATGATTTTCAGAGCGACCCGGCGTTTGACCGGCTCCTTCTGCTCGGCCAGATAGACCAGACCCATGCCGCCCTCTCCGATAAGTGACAAAAGCTCATAGCGGCCGATTTTCGTGCCGGGGCCTTCGATCTGAGCCTGCCCATCAATAGTAACGTTTGCATCAACGGCGGGAATTTCAAGATAATCACCGGCTTTCTCATGGGCACTGAGCAAAGCCTCCACCTCCGCCCGCAACTTCGGATCTTCCTTACAGGCATTTTCCAGATATCGGGATCGTTCTGCCGGGTCTTCTATTTCAATCGCGTTTTGAAAGATTTCCCCAGCCTCTTTGAAGTTTTCTGTCGCCATGACTTTAGCTCCCTTATCAAGCCTTTCGGCGTATTATTCTCTGTCCCCGTTAAGTAATGCGCCGTTCGGGCCGGTTTCGGGCCATAATTCCGATGAAAAAAAGAAAAATGTTTCAACCGTCGCTACCGGCCTTCGTTAACCTGCTGATACAGCCACGCCCGAGCGTGGGCCCAATACCTTTTGGCTGTTCTCTCGGGCAGATTGAGAAGACCGGCCGCTTGTTCGAGTGTGAGTCCCGCAAAATAGCGTAGTTTAACCAGATCAGCCTTCACCTTGTCCTTCTTCGCAAGCCTCGCAAGGGCTTCGTCCAATGCGATCAGATCATCCGAAGGTGCTTCAATAGCAGGCTCTATATCATTGAGATCGACTTTCTGTTGACCGCCGCCATGTTTGAGGCGTTGTTTCCGGCGAGCGTTATCGATCAGGATTCGCCGCATCGCTTCGGCTGCCGCGGCGAAGAAATGTGTCCGGCCGCTCCAATCGTGGGCTTCTGAACCGACCAGCTTGATATAGGCCTCATGGACAAGTGCCGTTGCCTGGAGCGTCTGGCCGGGCGGCTCATGCGACATTTTCTGAGCGGCCAAACGACGCAACTCCTGATAGACCAGGGGTAGCAGTTCATCCGCGGCCCGGGCATCGCCCTGCTCAATTGCAGCCAAAATGCGGGTAACATCGCTCATGATTAGTATTTTTTATTGGAAAATAGATGATTTTTCAAGTATTTGTACATAAAATATCCCGTACGATAGTAAAACCATAACGAGTGGTATAAGGATAAAGGAAAAGGAAAGGAGTTATTATGGTATTCAGCTTTCTCGATATTGCGGTGTTTTTGGGCTTCATTACCGCCGTGATCTCAATCGGACTTTGGAAGAGCCGGCACGAGAAAACCAGCGAAGATTACTTTCTTGCCGGTCGCGGCCTAAAATGGTGGCTGATCGGATTCTCGCTGATCGCCGCGAACATTTCATCGGAGCAATTGGTAGGCATGAGCGGCAACGCCGCCAGTCACGTAGGTTTGGCGATAGCCAGCTATGAGTGGATGGCGGCTATCACGCTGGTTGTGGTCGGATTTTTCTTTCTGCCCTATTTTCTAAGGGCGGGTATCTATACAATGCCCGAATTTCTCGAAGTACGCTACAACGCCACAGCTCGTACTATTATGGCAGTTGGCACTATCTTTCTTTATCTTGTACTTCTCGGCTCGGTGACATACTCCGGCGCCCTGACAATTCAGACTATGGCCGGAAAAATGGGCCGTGATGTTTCATTGCTGCAGGCGGCTATCGTGATTGGTTTTATCGCGATGATTTACGTTACCGCCGGCGGTCTTAAAGCCTGTGCATGGGCCGACCTGATTCAGGGAAGCGCATTGATTATCGGCAGCGGCGTCGTCATGCTGTACGCATTCAAGAAACTCGGCTCAGCAACCGATGGGCTTGCTTTCATAGAGAATGTCAAAACCGGGGCAGTCGGAATTAAAACTTTTGCACAGGATACCGGGGCAATTGACCGGTTCTGGCAACTGAACAAGGTCAGAATGAATATGTTCCTGCCCAAGGATGACAAAGTTCTGCCTTATACGGCACTCATGCTGGGCTTGTGGATACCGAACTTCTACTACTGGGGTTTGAATCAGTACATCACCCAGCGGACACTTGCTTCGTCATCATTATCCGAGGGACAAAAAGGTATCGTGTTCTCGGCGTTTATGAAGCTGCTCGTTCCGTTCGTTGTGGTAATCCCGGGTATTATAGCCTTCAACCTTTACTCAAAGGATATGAAAGATCTGGCGGTCGGTGATAATGCCCCGGTAATCGCAAAGTATATGATGGCCAATCCCGATACTGCAATGGTTGAAACCGCACAGGCTCCGGGCAATGACACCGTCGCTGCATGGAACCAGCAGAAATTCATGATCGCGATATATCCCGATGACGCTGCTCAAAAGGCGGTTAAAACATCTAATCCGTTCGTACTGCCTATAACACAGGGAAAATACGATGAACTTGAATTGAAAGAATATACAGTATTCGAATCTGACGATAAATCATGGACATCGGCCTTCCCCCAACTGAAAGCGGAATTGGAAGTGTATAATACCTCCGTCAAAGAAGCCGCAAACGCCGCTGGCATTCCGGTCACAAGCGAAAAATTTATCGCTTACAAATACGATACGGCCCTGGGGCAATTGCTTAGTAACGTTCTGCCCCAGAATACGGGTTTAGTCGGTTTCGTTTTGGCCGCCTTGCTCGGTGCAATCGTCAGCTCACTGGCAGCCATGCTCAATGCGGCATCGACTATCTTTACGATGGATATTTACATAAAATACATTTCACCAAAAGCGCAGCAAAAAAGTATTGTCACATTAGGCCGTATATGCGTTGTGGTGTTCGCGTTTGTGGCGATTTGGCTGGCTCCGAAGTTAGGCGATCCGAATATCAGCAACAGTATTTTCACTATTATCCAGGAAGTTCAGGGACTGCTTTCGCCGGGTATCCTGGCGGTGTTCGCGTTCGGCCTGATAGTGAAAACAGCCCCGCCAATGGCAGGTGTCGCCGGACTTGTTACGAATATCATCTGCTACGGCGGAATGTATCTGCTCGGGCGATACAATATCGGCCCGGAAATTCAGTTCCTCAACCGTATGGCGATCTGCTTCGGAATTAATATTCTTGTAATGACCGTCATTACTATACTCAAACCTATGGATAAGCCGATCGTATTCGAGCAGAAAACCTCAATTGACCTCAAATCTTCCAAGGGAGCTTTCATGGTCGGTATCGTTGTAGTGATTATTACGCTGGTCCTGTACTTCCTGTTCAGCCCGATCGGCCTGTTAAAATAATAGCGACTTTTTGAGAGTTGTGGAATGGAACTGACTAAAGAAGGACAAGCAGCATTAGATATAATCTTAAAGTCCGCGAAGGACAATAAAATCGACGTAAAAGGCGGCAAAGTAAGAAGGACCTCATCGCGTTTCTGTCTCGGCGTCGAGCACGGTGACTACAACGGCACCGAACTGTTCGGCGTCGGAACCGACAGGTTCATCTGGCTGGCCTATAAGCCGAACGGTACGAAAAAAATCAGGCTCTTCAGCGCCAATTTCCCCGGCGACGGAGTCATCGAGTTTGAATTAGGCAACGTTCCCGAGCCGAAGTCGGCCGAGGTGGCCGAGACATGGGGCCGTTTCCCGTACGGGATCGATTATATCCTCAGACGCGAAGGCTACGAACTTTCGCAGGGCATTGACGGCGTTCTCTACGGGAACATCCCCGGCGGCGGAATGAGCCGGTCGGCATCGCTTTGCAACAATTTGATTCTGTCGCTCTTTGACGCAAACGGAATCGAAGTCGAAGACAAGAATACGATAGTCGATTTGGCCCAGGCTGTGGAGAACGACTACATCGGCTCGCCCTGCGGAAAGCTCGATCAGACAATGGTGCTCTTCGCACGCGAGGGAATGGCCACGTACTACAATCCCGAGGACCGCTCGATCGACTATGTGCCGATCGGTGCCGGAGCAACCGATTTTCGTATCGTCGTCCTCGATACCGGCACGGACCGCCCAGGCCTGGAAAAATCGACCTACAAGATCCGAAGAGACGAATGCGAAAAACTCGTTTCGATATTGCAGAAAGCGGGCTACGAGATTTCGTGCCTCGCGGATATCAAAGACGATCAGCTCTACGAAAAGATTATGAACGAATTCGGGACAAAATATCCGGATTTGTGCGGCCGGCTGAAGTATATTTTCAGCGCCCAGAAGCGGTTCTACAAAATGCTCGAAGCCTGGAAGGCCGGTGACATCGAAACGGTCGGGCAGATATTCCGGACTGACGGCCTGGGGCTGCGCGACGATTACAAAATATCCGGCCCGGAGCTCGAAACGATGTGCGACATGGTCAGAACGGTGCCGGGGGTCCTGGGTGAGCGGATGCTGGGAGGCGGTGACAAGGGAGCGTCCGGCGCCCTGGTTCGCGCCGAATCCGTCGAGGCGGTGAAAGCCGCGGTCGATACGGCCTATCCGCGAAGCTGCCCCGATTTCGCCGGGAAATATGCCGTCCACGTATGCAAAGTTGTGGACGGCGTTAGGGTTTACGAAGGCCTGCTGTAGCTGAAATTTTGCAAAATTGAAGTTAGGCATATATTATTTTCAGAAAATTGGTTTCGCGATTTTCTGAAAGTAATTGGACACCGTATCCTAATATGTTGTCGAGTCAAATGTTACTTGTCTTTTTTTAGAAAGAAAAAATCAAAAGAGAAGATTTTTTCTTTCCAAAAGTATGCCTAACTTCAATTTTGCAAAACACTTATTATAACAGGGGCTACGATTTATGTCGGAAGGATGCTCGTCATCGGCAAAGGGCAAGTTCGAGGCGCAGGTCTGTTCCAACAGGCGGATCGGACCCGGATTCCATCGGCTCAGGCTTCAGTTCACGCAAGATGGAGCGAGGGTTTTTGCCAATTTCGAGCCGGGACAGTTCGCCCAATTCGACCTCTCAAAGACCGCCCTGCCTTCGCCGGACACCGTGCCGCAGGAGTTGCGTGACGCCTCCGGCAGAAAGATACTGCTGCGACGGCCCTTCAGTTTCGCCGAAGTGACTCCCGAGGGCGGTAAGACGTTCGCCGAGCTTCTATATTGCGTGGTCGGGCCGGCTACGCTGCGCATGACGACACTATCGGCCGGAGACCATCTCGGCGTTATCGGACCTCTGGGCCGTGGTTACAGAATCCCGGACGGCAAGAAAACGGTCCTTCTCGTCGGTGGCGGAATGGGTACACCGCCGCTGCAGCACCTGGCGCAGAGCCTGACTGCACGCGATAACGGCATCGACATTGTCTCGCTTTCGGGCGCGAAAACCGCCGAGGCCCTGCCCTTCGAGGGCCGGCTGGATGAGATTTCACAGACACTCGGATTCTCTGTACCGGAATTCGCCAAATACGGCATCGAATCACTGATCGCAACAGACGACGGATCGGCCGGTTACCACGGGCTTGTCACCGATTGCCTCGCAGAATGGCTCGAAAAATCAGATTTAAGCTTTGATGATATTATCATTTGTGCCTGCGGACCCGAGCCAATGTTGGCGAGAGTGGCACAAATCGCCGCCGATAAGAACATCGACTGCCAGGTCAGTATGGAGCGGAGAATGGCCTGCGGTATCGGCCTGTGCCAGAGCTGTGCCGTTGAATGCAAAGTTAGCGATTCAAACGAAACCATCTACAAAATGTGCTGCCAGGACGGCCCGGTCTTCGACGGCAGAGAAGTCGTCTTTTCGTAAACACACGCCCACGCTTAGCCCCCACCCCTGCGGTGGGGATTATAAACGACAGGAGCATAGATTTATTCGCAAAGATTACCCCCAGGACAGGCCTGGGGGCTAAACGGTTGGGTCACGAGTCACGAGATACGAGCGACAAATCACGCCACGGCGGCGGTTTCGTCTTCGTACTCTCCGAATCGGACGCTTATCTTCTTGCTCACTCCGCGGACCTGCATCGTAATACCGAACAGCACGTCGGCAATGCTCATCGTGCGCTTGGCGTGCGTGATTACCACGAATTGCGAATCCTTTTGAAATTCGCGAAGCAGCATATTGAAACGCTCGTTATTCGCCTCATCAAGTGCGGCATCAACCTCGTCGAGGAAGCAGAACGGCGACGGTTTCGTCTTGAATACCGAAAACAGCAGGGCCATCGCCGTCATCGATTTTTCACCGCCGCTCAGCAGCGATATGCTTCTCGTCTCCTTGCCGGGCGGTTTGGCTATTATCTCTATGCCGGCATCGAGAATATCTTCGGCGTCCTCGAGTATAATATCCGCCTTGCCTCCGCCGAACAGCTTACGGAAGATTTCCTGGAAATGTCCCCTTATTTCCTCGAACGTTTCCTGGAATTTCTCCCTGCTCTTTTTATTCAGGCGGTTGATTAGCTGCTGGAGTTGTGCCCTGCTGCTGTTAAGGTCCTGGACCTGGGTGCTCAGGAACTCGTGCCTATTCTCGAGTGCTTCCTGCTCGCCGATGGCGTCCACGTTCACGTTGCCGAGCCGTTCGATCTTGCCTCGAAGTGTGGCTATTTCTTCTCTTATCCCCTCCCAGTCGACCTGCTGGTCCGTGTAGTCCTTATAGGCCTCGGCCAGGTCGATCTGCAACTCATCACTGACCCTCTCAACGAGGTCCTGCTGCCTTACCTCCAACTGGCTCAATTCTATCTTAAGCTCATTGGTCTTTTGCTCGGTCTGGCCTTTCTCGGCACGTTTGACTCGAAGAATCGCCTCTGTCTGCAGCTTTTCTTCGGACAAGTTTTGCAGTTCTTTTTGCAGCAGCCGGCTGCATTCCTGGTTCTTCTCTTTTTCAACGAACAGCTCCGAAACCGATGCTTCGCAGCCAAGAATGTCCCGCTGAACAGCCGTCAACTGCTCGGCGCAGCTTGCCGATTCCTTCTCGGCGGCGCCGGCGGCCGTCCGGTTCTCCTGTACCTGGCTGTCCAGACTAAAGATTGCCTGTTTTAATGCCTTGCTTTGTTCGGTGATTTGACCCAGGGCAATCTTCAAATCGGTCAGCTTGTCTGACAATGCCTGCTGCTGCTGTTTTTGTTCGGAGTGTCTTGTTTGAAGCTGTTCTATGTGCTCGGTTCGCTGGTTGTTCACTACCTCCAACTCGTGTAGTTTCTGCTTCGAGTCATATTCTTTCTGCACCGACTGGGCTATCTGCTCGGCCAGCAGGTCAATTTCACTGGCTATCAGGGGCTCTTCTTCTTTGAGACGCTTTACATTCTGTTCTATAATGCTGAGCTTGGAGCTTACCTGCATCTGCTCGGTATTCGCTTCATAGACCGCGGTCCTCAGTTCCTTGCACAACTTATCCAGGTGAATCTTCGTCTGACAGTTTTTCTCGACCTGGTTTTCGATCTCATGGATTTCAGAAGAGATATTTGCGATGATATCCTGCAGTTGACGCAGCCTGCTTTTGCGTGATATCAGGCCGGTAGCCTTGCCAAGGGGACCGAGTTTTATCACCCCGTCGGAGCTTACGAATTCGCCCTTGAGAGTGACACACTTGTAACCTTTCGCCCCGCGGTCGGCCAGTTTGGCGGCCTCTTCGAGAGAATCGACGACCAGCGTCTTGCCGAGCAATTTCCAGGCCAACGAAGCGTACTTGCCGTCGAATTTGACAAACTCGATAAGCCTGCTTTTCACACATTCGTATTTCGACAAATCGTTGTTGTCGACGAAAGGCTCGGTTTTATCAAGACACATGAAATTCACCCTGCCGTCAAGATCCTGGATTTGTTCGCTGTCGGCCAGCATTCTGCTCGTGCTGTTTATCACCAGAGAATCTGTCTGGCCTTCGAGGACGGCTTCGACGGCGTTGGCGTATTCAACGTCGGCCTCTATGATATCCGCCAGCATTCCTTCGACGTAATCGAATTTATTGTTTTCAACCGAACGATTCTGCAGGATGCTCTTGACTCCCGGCTTAAGACCCTCACAGCGTCTTTCCATATCCGTCAAAATCGTCAGCTCGCTGTTGAGCGCACTTGCCGCCTCTTTGCTGTGGGCCAGCCGCTTGTTGTCCTCGGCCAAAGACCCCTCAAGCTCTTCGGTACTTTTGCGTTTGGATTCCAGGCTGTCCTTCAATTCGCCAAGCACTTTTTCAATATCATCCAAACGAGCGCCGTGCTGTGCTTTTTCAGTCAGCAGCCCCTCCAATTCGACTCGGGCGGTATGGGCCCTGCCGGAAAGACGGTCTTTCTGGCTGGATAAATTGCTGCGATAAACCGAAATGCTCTGGACCTCGTTATGAAGCTGCGCGGTCCTTCTTACTATATCGATAATTCCCGATTTCTCATCTTCAAGCTGCGCTTCGAGTGATGTACATTCGGCGCTGACTTTCTGGATAGCCGCCCCGACCTGCTCGACGTTGCGGCTTTTCTCTTCGAGCATCTTTTCACAGCCTGCCGACTCGGCCTTATACCTGGCGGAATTTTCCTCAAAGACGCTCATCTGCTCCCGCAGCTTTTCGATTTTATCCGCCGCCGATTGCTTCCTGTCCTGCAGCTCCGAAACCCTATCCCGCAAAAAATCGATTCGTTGAAGTTTCTGCTCGATTTTGCTCTGAACCGAGACAAGGCTGTTTCCGGTGCTGCTTAGCTTGTGCTCCGTCTCGATTATTTCTTCGCCCAGCCTGCTTAGTAAAGTGTCTTCTTTCGCCACTTCGGCCGACAGGGCCTCGAACTGCTCGCTCACCTGACCGAGAGCCTCCTGCTTCTGGTTTATCTGCGTTCGATGTTTTGCATATTCGACCAGCGAGTAATTTACCTGCAGCTCTTTGAGCCTTTGCGTATATTGCAGATAGTTTCTCGCCTTGCCCGCCTGGAGTTTTACGCTCCGCAGCCGTTTGCCGACTTCGCCCAGGATATCTGCAAGCCGGAGCAGATTTTGTTCCGTTCGTTCCAGCTTTCGCAGCGCCTCTTTCTTGTGCGCTTTGTACTTGCTTATTCCAGCGGCTTCTTCAAATATGAATCTTCTGTCCGTTTTCGACGCACTTACCAGATAGTCAACCTGTCCCTGTTCGAGGATCGAATAGGCCTTGGCACTTACGCCGGTGTCCATAAACAGTTCGCGGATATCTTTGAGCCGGCAGATTTTATTGTTTATCCGGTACTCGCTCTCCCCGCTTTTATATATCTTTCGTGTTACCTGCACCTCGTCAGCTTCGATCGGCAGTTGTCGCGTTCCGGCTCCGTCGAAATTTGACATAACCAGGCTGACTTCGGCCGCCCCCAGAGGTTTCCTGCTGCTGCTGCCGCCAAATATCACATCCGCCATCTGCCCGCTTCTCAGGCTCTTGACACTCTGCTCGCCGAGGACCCACTTGACCGCATCGACAACGTTGCTCTTGCCACAGCCGTTGGGTCCCACAATGGCTGTTATAGGCGAATCGAAAACAAATTCCGTCTTGTCGGCAAAACTCTTAAATCCGTTTAATATAACCTTTTTAAGTCTCATCAATTATTCCTGGTGTCAACGTCCGGTAATTATTCCAAAAAACTCAAGCCATACTGATAAATCCAATTACGCAATATTGTTATCGGCCGAAGGTTTGTCATTTCTTGATATTTAGGCCGATTTTTGGCATGGGTCCTGCACGAAACTCCGCTCTTACGGCACCTTTGTCACACATCTGCTTCAAAAGGGCGGCCGCATCCGTATACGAAACGCCCAGGCCCCCGCGCCTCTTAGCGCCTTCTTTAGAGGGCTCGTCACAGAGTGTTCTGATAATATCACCGATTTCGAAGGAGCTTCTCAATTCCGCTACGACGCTGGGCCGCTTCGGATGTTTGCGGATGATGTTGACATATTCCTGGCCGGAAGGAGCGTTAATGACGATGTCACCGTTCTCCGACTGCACGTAAATACTGCTGTCGCAATAGATCGAAGCACCGAACAACACGATGCGCGGCTGCCCGCTGCGAGAGACAAAAATAATCTTCCGTTCGGTTTGTGTGACCCGTTCCAGATAAAAACTGCGCCCAACGTACTCCTGTGCTATTGCGACATCGTCTAATTTCCGCAATTGCTCGTACGCAGCCAGCCTGATCTGAAAATCATCGTCACGCAGCAGCTTCCGCGATATCGAAACCGCATCGTTGTGCCTCGCCGAGGCAGTGATTGACTCCAGGACTTCTATTCTGTAAGCGGAATCTTTTTTCAGTGCGATTTGTCTGAGGCCCACCAAACCTGCGTCACTGCCCAGGTTAAGCATGCACCTGGCCGCGTGAAGACGGACCTGCTCTTCGGATGAATCCAATAAAACGCTGAGCTCGCCAAGGCATTCATTGCCGATAGCCTCAAGAGCGACCTCGCTCGAATACTTGTCCTCGAAATCGGAAAGCCTTTTTACAAATGTTCTTATTCTTTCGCTGTTAATTTTCGCGTTTTGCGTAAGATACATTGCCGTGACTATTGAAATGAATCTTTGTTTTTGCTCTTTATATTTAGCCGGCACGATCAATTCGACCCGGTTTGACATAACCGCCTTTGCCGTGTCAAGGCCAAAGCGTCCGTTAATCAGGTTGCGAATATAGTTTGCCATTTCAAAATCAGATTTTTTCAGCAATAGAATGATCTTGTACTCATCAAGCACCTTTCCACCGGCCAGGATATGTCCTGTCTTTTTATTTATTTGTGGATCGCTGATCTTGTCGATGAAGACGGGCCCTTCCGCATCAGCTAAAATTCTCGTATTTATACCGAAGCTGCCCATCTTCTCCAGCTCTGTCGTAAAGAGCCGGCCGCCCTCAAGAGAAGTTGTTTGCGTGCTTGGCAAAGTTGTTACTCTGACATCAAAGTACTGGTTTTTCGAAGCGATTAGCGGCATTACCCCCTCGACCAGCACCACAGCCGTATCAAGACCGTCGATAAATTTATCGACATCCAACCTTCTGTCCGGAGGCAATTGCTTTAGAATGTATCTTCCAAGATATTTCCTGACCTGGGGCGGACATTCCGCCGAACCTGTCCCCTTAAGCCCCACTACCAGACCGTACCCTTCCACGGGACTTGGTTCAGGAATTAATGCTTTGACTAATGATCCGATTGTGGCGCCCAATTTTGCCGTGGATGCAAAATCCTGCCCCCCCGTGCCTGCCCGCTCACCGCAGCCGCCTGTAAAACAAACAGTTAGTAACACTGCTGTGGCAAGAACTGTTTTTCGACGAATCAAGTTCATATGGCCAAGTACCTTAAAAAACGGCTAAATACGCAATGGAGAACTTCCTTTGAATACTACGCCTTCGAACCACTAACGTCAAGCTAAATTTCGAGTCTTTATTCAGCTCAATTCTCGATGCCGGGTACTCGTTCGGCCAAACCATCTCAAGCTGCGATTGAGACTGCCAACTGCCGTTTGAGGCACAGTTTACCGCTTCTTGCCAGGAGCCTCTATTGCTTCATTGATGATCGGCCGGATGAGTTTTGTCCAGACTTCGTACCCTTTGTCGTTGAGGTGCAGTTGGTCTTTAAGGAAGAATGCAGGGTTCGGCTTGCCGTCGCTGTCCAGCAGCGGCGTGGCCGAATCGAAATAGAACAACCGGCTATTCTTCCCGGAGAAATCCTTAATCATCATATTCGCTTCGTTCATCACCGGCCAGAGAGACCATCTGCTCCGGCTCGGTTTGATTCCTACATAAATTATCCGCGTCCCCGGCAGCCTAGCGTGGACCAGCTTTACGGATTTTTTATAGTCGTCAAGCACACGCCGGGCGTTCTTGCCGGCCGCCACGTCGTTATCGCCGGCGTAAAATACAATCACCTTCGGCTCGTAACGCAGCACAATCCGCTCGACAAAATAATTGACCTCGGATATTTGCGAGCCGCCGAAGCCGCGGTTAATCACAGGAAATCCCTCGAAACACTCGCGGGTCGGCCACATCCGGATGCTCGAACTGCCCACAAATAACACGGCATCCGATGGGAATGTGTTCTTGCTGTCCCACTGCTCGAATTGGCGGATAGTTTCTTCCCACCGCCCGGCAGGATCCTCCGCCGGCTTATCCTGAGCATTCAAGACAAGACAACTACAAAACATAATTAAAAAGCCGATATTGGGTCGAACCATTGCTTTGCCTTTCCACCCTGCCGTTTATTATGTCTTCTGACCGGCTGATTATAAATGCGAAGAAACATTGACCGAGCGTCCTTCATGCCGCTTATTGCTCAGGGTCTTGCGTCCTTTTTTGGTACTCATACGTGCCCGAAAGCCGCTCTTACGATTTCTTTTAACTCTGCTCTTGCGATGATTTTCCATTTACTCTTTCCTAATAGTTATTGTTTTCTTTTCCATATATGATACATCAATACTGGCATTAAACGCAATACATTCCTTTTATATTGCCGCAAAAAGATAGCTTTTGAAACCCGAATCACAAAATAACAGTCCATTACAGCAGAGCATCCAGTTATGAACTATTGCTTAACCACCATCTGACTGTGCCCTTTCGAATAGATTCATAACTTCCTGCGGAGTTTTCACGAGTACTTTCGCTCCGTTTGCGATCAGTTCCTCGGCGGTTCGGAAGCCCCAGAGCGCCCCGGCGGCGAACATGCCGGCTGCGACGGCCGTGCGCATATCGGTGTCCGTATCGCCGAGATAGACAAACCGTCCGGGCGGAATGTCAAGCTCCTCGGCGATCTGAAGCGCCCCGGCCGGGTCGGGCTTTACGGGAACCGACGGCAAAGCACCGCGAACGACCCGGAAATGATAGTCCGGAAAAAACCCCTCTACTACGGTTTTTGTTGCATTGTGAGGCTTGTTCGACAACATGGTCATTGGAATACCGCGTGCCTCAAGCTCGGCCAGCATTTCAGGAACGCCGGGATACGGCTTTGTATTGTCCGCCCAGCATTTTGCGTATTCGGCCGCTATCACTTTTCTGCATCGATCCACCGTTTCGTCATCCTGACGGTCATCGGGCAGAACCCGCCGGGCCAGGCAGCCGGCGCCATCCCCGACAAAACGCCGGTAACTTTCAATAGGATGTGTCGGAAAGCCCAACTGCTTGAGCCCCGCGTTCGCGGCACCGGCAATATCAGCCAGCGTGTCCAGAAGCGTGCCGTCGACGTCGAAAAGTATGGCGTGAAATTCGATGGTATTAGTCTCCGATGATTTGACAGATGATGGTTCTGGTTCTGGGCCTGGTGTCAAAATCGACGAGTATGATTTGCTGCCAGGTCCCGAGTGTTAGTCGGCCGGCCACAATGGGCACGTTCAGCGAAGGCCCCAGTAGCGAGGCCCGCACGTGAGCATGGCCGTTATCGTCATGCCACGTTTCTTCGTGCTCGTAGCGGCCGTTCTCCGGAGCGATCTTCTCGAACGCCGCCTTCAAATCGTAGTTCGCCAGTCCCGGCTCATATTCGGTCGTCGTAATTCCCGCCGTCGAGCCGATATTAAAAACCGTCACGGCTCCATCCCCAATATCCGACCGCCCCACCGCGGCACCGACTATATCAGTGATATTAACAACATCGCAGTTGCCTTTTGTCTTAATCGTTATTTCCTGCGTCTTAACCATCTGCAACAAATCCTGCTCTAAGTAGTATTGTTCATTGTCAATAGCAGGCATGATAACAACCGCAGCACGTTTTGGCAAGTCCGAAGCTTTGCTATTGAAGCCGTGTAGCAGGATGCTTATAATTAACGCTTATGGCAGCTAAGCAGAACAAGAGCAGGAAAACAAAGTGCAAATCCGTTCAAGCCGACCCGATCCAGGCGGCCGTAGACTATGGGATAGATGTCTCGGCGTTGATCGATAATGCCGGCAGAAGCTGTACGGAACGCATTAAGAGGCATCAAATCGCACTTAACACCGCGGAAAAACTCCGGAAAGCGAGGAAATTGTGAGCAGCGATTTTTCAAACCTGCTTGAACGGCTGGTTAAGGCCGGCGTGGATTTCGTAATCGTAGGAGGTTTCGCGGGCGTTGTGCACGGATGTACGTACGTTACTCAGGATGTCGATATTTGCTGTGATTTTTCCGCTGCCAACCTGCTCGCCCTGCAAAAAGCGCTGTCTGATTTGGATCCTGTGCACCGAATGACGCCGGGCCGGAAAAAGCTTCAGTTGACCGAGCAAACGTGCGGCCAATTCAAAAATCTGTATCTCGATACGAAGATAGGCCGGTTGGACTGTCTGAGCTTCATAGATGGCCTTGGCGATTACGACCAGGTCAAGCGGGCAAGCAGGCTTGTTGAAGTTGAAGATATTAAAATGTGCGTACTGAATCTTGACGCTCTAATAAAAGCGAAAAGAGCGATGAACCGGCCGAGAGATAAAGAGGCTGTCTTGCAGCTCGAAGCAATAAAGAAACTTAAAAATAGTCAATAGAAAATAGTCAATGGAAACGGGCACGAATTTACCCTGTGAGATAACGGCTTTGCCTATCTCACGGGGTGAACACTAAAATTCCCTGGCGAAATACGATATTTAGCCTGCCCGGAGCCGCATCGAAACCTGTCCGGCCACTATATTTGTAGAAGTAGCTCTTTTGCCCGCTTCAAAAGAATGTCGTAGAGATATTTTTTTGGATTACGAAGCGACATAGAGTCTTTTCCGGGTCTTTTCAACCGAATCGATAAAGTAAGGATTCCTTAAGCCCCCCGGCTCAACAAGGTCCACCAGCCGCCTTAGAAGCCTCTGAAGTTCATCATGCAGTGCAAAGAAGTTGTCAAAGCGATTGGCCCTGACCGAACTGTCGAATTCGACCAAAAGGTCAACATCGCTGTACTGCTCGTCAAACTCTTCGCAAGCAGCAGAACCGAAAATATCAAGCACGGCCACATGATATTTCATGCAAAGCTCGATAAGCTTATCCATGTTTTGTTCTATTATCATTGTCATACAGACTCTTTAAGCTATAGATTAAAACAAACTAACCAAAAATTCAACTCTCAAGACCCAAAAACTTCCCAAATTTGCCACAAAGGCACACTGAGAACATAGAGACAAAGGTTAATTTATGGCTTAGCTATAGTCAATGACAAGGGCTAATTGTGCGTGGCGTCAGGAGAAAACATTGGCTGTCCATAGTATCGGTACAACGCAAACGAGAAGAAATATATGGTGTTCGAAATATTCTCATCAACAGCACAAAGATAGACCTGATCCTTTTCCTGCCCTCAATGCACTTAGTTTTCCGGCTTTTCGAATGACATCCCGTGGTCATGGAAGATGCGAGTTATTTCGCTCGTGTAATCATAACTTTGAAACCAGCTATTCCAGAAATCTATAATGTCATCAGGTCGAGAATCTCGTACTACGGACCAAATTTTAGAAAGAGTTATATCGCTTAGTGTATCATGATCATCTACCCTATCATCGTTATCATCGAAAATGTCCCACAATGCACAGCAGTTCATGTTTTCGTAAAACTCACCCGGCTCGCAACGATTAGTAGTGTCTTCTTCGAGATCAATTGTAAGTGTACTTTCACTTTCCTCATCCATGTCCTGATATTTGGTGTCGCCGGAATAGGAGTACCATTTGTCTCCATACTGTGTCGCGATACTGAAGATCGAAGCCCAGGACTCACGGAACGCAAGATATCTTGCCTCCTCATCACTTCGGACAACCGGATTATCTCGGAGGTCCATGTCCCAAAAGTGTATAGAATTGTCACCGACAGGGCCCTGTGCGAAAGCGTATACATCTGCGATGTAGTGACCATATTCATGCATAATCACGTCACGGTCGCCTCTATCTCCCTGAGCGATGTTAATGCTCCGATCACACGGGTCGAAATACGACATCTCGTCCGAGCAAGGCCAAAATATTGTAATTTCAGGGAGATTGGCGTCAAAGAACGTCTTGGCCTTATGGAAGCCTTCGATTATGGAATCATAGACCATAAACTCCCCGCCGTCGTCAAGTGCTGTCATATTGATTACTACAGAAGCATCCTGGGGGTGTGGAAAGAGATCGCTTTTCAAATAATAGATTTCATCGAACACATCGTCTTTCACACTGCATGCCTTGCTCGTCGTTCCCGGATACGCGCCGCCGGCACTCTCGGTGAAAACCTTAACATATATATTCTGACTGCTTGTCTCGTCATTTAATACGGCAACGCCATAATTGCCGTTATGGTCCGTATATGTCTTGCCAATCACACGGTCGTCAAGAGGATCCTCATTGTCATCGGCATCGTAAACCTCTACCAGGGCATATCGTATAGGATATTCCTGATGCCCCTCTCTGGATTGATACAACATTTGACCACACACGTAACCGGCCGGATGAACCAGTTCGATTGTCGCTTCGGAGCAACCGGTATTATTCGCTAAGTCAGATCCTTTCGGGCACGTGATGATCGCACCGATATAGTAATTGCCCGCAGCAATATTAAAAGGAATACGATATGTTGTCTCGTAACTGTGTTGTCTACCCGGCGCCAAACCACCACGATCGACATAACCTATATGGTGATCATCCGTGGTAATAGCGGCATCTGTCGATGCATAATAATCAACAGTATAGCCCCCCGTGCCCCATTCGCCGCCGTTCTTGATAAGACTGTAAATGATGAAATCTTCACCCGGCATATATCCACCCGGCGTAATCCCAACGGACTGGACAACAAGATCGTAACCGCCGATATAAACGGTGCTGTTGTCGCAGGCTGTTTCGCTTTCCGTACCGTCTTCGGCCTCATAAGTGAGTATGATCCCCAAATAGTAGTCTCCAACTGGAATATCGGAAGGTAACTGGCACTCATCATAAAGAAAGAGAGATTCTCCGGGGCTTATTGTTTCGTTGCCGTAGCTGTGAATTCTGTAATCACTGGTTGTAATATTAAGGTCTGCCGATGCGTAAACATCAATTTCAAAACTATTTTCAAGCTGACCGCCAACACCTTCAACCTCAATGCGCACTACAATGGGCTCGCCGGGCAAGTAAACGTCTCCAGCAGCATCCACAGATCGTATCTCAACACTTGTCGGCTCTTTCATTGCGACCCTAATTGAGCGATCCGAATCTGAATTGTTGCCGGGATTGCTGTCATTCGAGCAAGACAGTTCCCCCCTGATCGTATAGTAACCCTCAGTAATATCATCAGGCAGTGGGCCCCTTACATCAAAGTAATCTCCGTCACCCGGTTCCACACCATCTCTGGTTATGGAACCTATATTGTAGTCACCGGCATAGATGTTAACGGTGTAGCTGTCTGATATTAGTTCGCCGATATTGTAGACGGTACAATCAACGATCACGTTGTTCCCCGGAAAGTAAGGATTGATGTAACCATATAAAGAGACATGTAAATCGAGATCAGGAGGAGTCGGAGGTTCTTCCTCAGCAACTATAATATTTTCAGGATCAGAAGCCGAATTATTGTCGGGATTACTATCGTTTGAACAAGATATTTCTACAAAGATGGTATAATTGCCATAAGGAATATCATCCGGGAGCGTACATCCTGCACCAAAGCCGCCATAAACTCCTGCTGCCAAACCATGATCATCCCGAGTTCCTATTAGGTAACCACCGGCATAAAAATAAGCTGTATAACTTTCCGAAGTTTCATCACCAATGTTCATAATGGTGCCACCAACGGTAAATGAGTCACCTGGATGATAAATGTTGTCCTCAGGCCTATAACTAATATCGATATTATCAATTGTTAGATCCGCACCTGCTATTACGCTGTCCATAAGAACAAACGTATGAACGATTGTAAGAACGACAAGGAATTTTGCATTGAAAAATAATGATTTCATGGTTTATATCCTTTCAAAAGCAGACATTTCTGCTCATGATTAGCTCGTTTTACTGTGCTCTATATCTCTCAGGAACCGGTACGGCACGTTCCATAACAGGTCGGTTTTGTACTCGCCTGCGCATTACTTCCTGTTGCGATTGCTCACCTCGCTCTACGAACTCAGGCTCATCTGCCGGCGCTGCTTTGACCCGGTTCAGTTCCATAATCCTGCGCGCGACTTCCGGATCGGATGCTCTTAGCTCTGCAATCCTGCTCGCTATAATATCGGGATCGAGGGTCTCTGCGGCCTTAATGTCACGAGCTACCGATTTGAGGCCTACGGCTGTCGAACCGGCCTTCAAATCCATCAGTACTCGCTGCTCCAGTTCATCCCAAAGCTCGACCCGCTTAATCTGATCGAAAGATATATTGGAAGAAAGAATCTTCGCCGGCCTGACGTCCAGATACAGTGACTTTGAGATGAACAGCTTCTGGGCGTTCTCACGATCCGGCGTAAATTCGAAAATTGCCGCGAAATGGTACTTTCCCACCGGTAAGACATCAACTGTGTACTCCGCCGTCTCGGCAACGAAATCCGAGGGCGTATCCGACCAGAGCACCTCCGCCCCGGCGGGAACTTCGCCAATAGGCGGAAGTTTCAACGTGAGTTTTCCCGAACCGACGGGAATCTGTGATGACGCCGAGACGATGATTGTCACAGGACCGCCCGGATTCGAAGGATTCGCCAAATCGACAAACACATCCGCCGGAACTGTAATTTTGCCGTGCAGCTTAGGCACTTTCCCCTGCTCCAGCTTGCCTTGACTTCGATAGCCCCGATCATCAAGCGGCTGGATAGGGACTGCCCGGCACCGTTTGGCTCCGGCGTAACACAGGAGTATCGACGAAACACTTACAACTGTGACCAATAAAAGAAATACAGACTTGCGAATTATCATGATACGTCCTCCAACAATTTTCCCGGCTTTTCCCTTGTGAGACTTTTGGAAAGCCATTTCCACTACGCATTTATATTATCCTACCAAAACACCGCTCGAATTTCAATGCTCCAGGGCCCGTTTTAAAGCATTTCATAGCCCTAAAAAACGCCGCTTTCGTGCCGAGGAGCCGAAACTCGAACACATAGAGAGTGACTATCTCATGGAGAACGCTGTTTTTTGACGTATACGCGAACTTCTCTCCAAGCACTCATCTATTATTACAGCGTATCTCACGAACTGAATGTTACCTATAATTTTGATGCCAGCGTCAAAAGTAGTCAGCGTCAAAAAAGTGCTATAAGTTGTTGTATTTTTTGGAGTTAAATCATTTTTTGGTTGACAACCAAGCCAGGTTGTATAAAATATAACCTATTATATATCAAAGACTTGGAGAGATTATGCAAAGGATTGTCAACCCGAAACAAACCCGTCTTTTTGACCCATTCGACAACGTTCTGAC
>Ga0307378_10001289_pt1 | contig 41066 bp, 28 predicted proteins | sample UN1MG_FD_202238 | JGI IMG/M metagenome (GOLD analysis project Ga0307378, IMG submission 202238) | Soil microbial communities from Risofladan, Vaasa, Finland - UN-1 | ecosystem: Environmental > Terrestrial > Soil > Coastal area > Acid sulfate soil | place: Finland: Risofladan, Vaasa | collected...
CGCCATAATACAAGTGCGCCGATCAGGCCGAAGAATAAGGCAAGCAGCAATCCGAATATCCGCAACTCGTGAGGTGTTGGTTCACGATTTCTTTGGATTATTGCCATAACTGCACGCCTTATCTTAAACGCTAAGAACTAATATTTTATCTTTCCGATTATTATAACATCATTTTGAAAGTGCATTATATATTCACCCTTTTTCTTTTGTTCTACCGGTGGCATGTTCCGGATTTTCGCCCGATTATCAGGAAGAAACCGCCCTCACGGCCCCCAGTGAACACTTCCCGGGCCTGCATGAAAAGGCGGTCAGGTGCGGTTGGGCGCTCCCGGGGATTGAACAAATTGCCGACATCCGTATGTGGTCCCACGAACCTACCCGGCAGAACACAGCGAACGAATTCAATGCCTGTATGGTCAAACCAGTGAAGTACCTCGCCGATCGTATGCTTCGACTCGTGAGGGTGGGAGTATTGGTCGGCAAACCAGGCCTGTTTCTGTGCTTTGCTGCGCGAACCGCTGCGCAAGACGGGATCGATCCATTTGAAACGTCCCCCGGTACGACAAAACACCTGACGGCGAAGGTCCGTCAGCAGCCGCCCGTAACGGTTGTACATCCCGATTACGATGTGCCCGCCAGATTTTAGCAACGGCAGCAGTGTTTGAAATCCGGCGAACGGTTCGGACGTGTGGTGCAGCACGCCGGAACAAAGGATTACGTCGAACTGATTCGGCTTGAAGCATGGTTTGAACAGATTCATCTGCACAAATTGGACGCGGTCAAGCTCATGTTCTTTGCGAAACTTTTCGCCGAGACGCAGTGAATTGATGCAGATGTCTGTGCCGATAACGCGCCTGCAGGAGATGCCGAGGAAATTTGTCAACTGTCCCGTGCCGCAGCCCACTTCCAACACAGTGCTGTTGTAAGGGATTGCGCTGTCGAGCGCTGACGGCAGGTTACTTTGCCTGGCCTTTCCGATCAACGAGCGCAAAGTATCGTGCTCATCATAGTTTGGGAAGGGATTCTCTTCGTAAAATGCCTTGACTTTCTCAGTAATGTCAGTGACATCATCGAAACCACAGTGCGGGCAGAACATCAACCACATGCCATCTTCCTTCACGAACGAATGGCCGCACTCTGTACAAACGGCCTGGCTTTCATCGAAATTCAAATCAGCTCCGTGACAGGGACTGCATAAAAGGTCTCCCAGGACCTCATCTCGCTTATCTGCTGCTGAACTAAACACGTATGATGGTTGAGCAGTTTTGGTCAAAATAAAATGTCCCATGCAAAGTGTGTCAATTTCTGACGTCATGAAAGTCTCGTATGCATCTCGTGGTGATCGGACGATCGGCTCCCAGCTCAAATTAAAGCTGGTGTTGATAACGACGGGACAGCCCGTCTTGCGATAAAATGTTTTGAGCAGCTTATGGAACAGGCCGTGACGAAGGGCATCGACGGTCTGAATTCGGGCCGAATAATCGACATGTGTAACCGCAGGAATCTCAGAGCGGCATATCTTGAGCTTATCGGTGCCTTTTATATCAGCCAACTCCTGCGACAGGTCAATTCGCTTGTCCTGCTGCACAGAGGCCGTCAGCAGCATATACGGGCTCTCCTTGTCGGCGGCCATGCTGAAGTACTCGTGGGCGTGTTCTCTAAGCACAGCCGGCGCAAAAGGACGAAAATCCTCACGGAACTTCACGTTCCTGTTGATAATATTTTGCAAAACGCCTTTGCGTGCGTCACCAAGGATGCTGCGGCAGCCCAGGGCTCGCGGGCCGAACTCCATCCGGCCCTGGAACCACGCAACGACCCTGTCGTTTGCGATGTCATCGGCTATCCGATCGCAAAGAATATTGCTGTCCCCGATATGTTCATAATTTGCGTTAGCAGTTTCGAGAAATGTGCGGATTTCATCATCGCAGTAAGAACCTCCCAGCAGCGAGCCTTGCTGGTTATCTGTACTGCCGGTATGGCGTGGATTATCCAGCAACTGGTGCCAGATGAAAAGTGCCACTCCCAGTGCGCCACCCGCATCGCTGGCAGCCGGTTGAATCCATATATCGTCGAAAGGTCCCTCCCGCAGCACACGTCCGTTGGCTACACAATTCAGCGCCACACCACCGGCCAGACATAAATGCTCCATCTGTGTCTCATTGTGTACGTGACGTATCATGTGAAGTATTATCTCTTCAGTTACGTACTGCACCGAAGCGGCCATGTCCATCTCTCGTTGCGTGATTGGGGACTCCGGACCGCGCGGCGGTCCGCCGAACAACCGCTCAAACTTCCGCGACGTCATTGTCAGGCCCCGGCAATAGTTAAAGTACGACATGTCCATCTGTATCGAGCCATCCTCTTTCATATCGATCAGCTTCTCGAGCATCAGTTGTGTGTACTTTGGCTCGCCGTAAGGCGCCAGTCCCATCAGCTTATATTCGTCATTGTTAACCTTAAATCCGCAGAAATATGTGAACGATGAGTAAAGCAGGCCCAGCGAGTGGGGAAAATGTAGTTCGTGCGTCAGTTCGATGCGATTGTCCCGTCCCATACCATAGCTGGCTGTTGCCCATTCACCCACACCATCGAGCGTGAGAATCGCGGCCTCTTCAAACGGCGATGGAAAGAACGCACTCGCCGCGTGTGACTCATGATGTTCAGTAAATATAATACGTTTGCGATAGGCACCGCCAAGTCCCCGCCGGATATGACGTGCCAAGTGCAGCTTTTGATTCATCCAGCCGGCGACGGAATTTGTGAATGAACGAAAACCCCAAGGTGCATATGCCAGGTGCATCTCGTGAAGACGCTCAAATTTCATCAATGGCTTGTCGTAGAATCCAACGTAATCCACGTCTGCGGGATCAAGATTTGCCTCAGCCAGGCAGTACTTTATGGCGTGTTCCGGAAACTGCTCATCGTGCTTTTTACGCGTGAAGCGTTCCTCCTGCGCTGCGGCCACGATCTGACCGTCAACGACTAATACCGCCGCTGAATCGTGATAGAACGCGGATATACCAAGGATAGCCGTCTTGCCGTCTTTTCCGCTATCCACTGCCTCGGATTTCCTGTTCCTGTTTGTTTGCTTCATAGTCAATATTAGAAATTAAAGCTCGATATTTGTGAACCTTTGCATGGCCCCATTACCAGGCTTACAGGAAGAACAAAAGACAATAAAGGCCCAGTAAAGTCGCCGTGATTATCCAACCATCATCATATCAAAATCAGGCGTTCTATTCCACCTCTTTCAGCGGACGTTTATCAACTTGCAACAATGTACCCAGCCATCTCTGTGATATGGAACGACCATTGTCGCAATCAGTTGTTTCATGTATTAACATTATAGATAGGCAGGCTCGAATGAAATTCCAGCATTGCATTGTATTTCTTGGGTTTGCAACAAAAGGATAAAAAAGCAAACAGTGGACCTCTTAATTTGGTATATTAGTCAGAAGCAAGGCTCGGTGATGCAACTGGGCACGGTTGATGCAGAAGTAGTAGTTTTAAGGAGTGAACATCATGCTGGTAAAATACTTGATACCCTTTCTTATCTTGTTTTCTTTGTTACCGGTATCTTTGGGCGATTCTATCGCACTGGAAAAGGAAATACGCAAGATTCCGGTCGCAAAAGGTTTAGCCTCGCATCCGGTCAATGGCGGTAATTGTTTAATTTCGGATGGCGAATATCAGTACATAGCTTTTTATGACGGCGACCACCAGTTAACCGTGGGAAAACGAAAACTGAGCGAGACGGAATGGGACTTCGTTAAACTGCCGGAACGGGTTGGATGGGACACGCATAACCGGATTGTATTATTTCAGGACAGGGGAGGATATCTTCACATTACCGGAAATATGCACTGCGCTCGTTTGCGGTATTATCGAACTAAGGCCCCCGGGGATATACACACCTTCCAGCCGATTCATAAGTGGACGGGTGATTATGAAGACAGAGTTACATATCCCACCTTGTTTGAACTTCGCGATGGTTCAATTTATATCATGTATCGGCATGGAGGAAGTGGTAATGGGATGCGAATCCTGGTCCAATATGACGAACAGACCCGGCAATGGACAAAGGCGGTACAGGCTTTGACCAATGGTCGTGACAGGAATCCGACCTGCAATGCCTATCCGTTCGGTATTTTGGAGGACAAAAACGGAGTGTGGCATATTGCCTGGTGCTGGCGAGAGACTCCTGATGTCATAACTAATTTTGATATATGCTATGCCAAGAGCCTCGATCGCGGTTTCTCGTGGAAGAGTTGGGACGGGCGTGATTTGGAATTGCCTATAACACCGGAAAACGCCCATGTGGTCGAGTCTATCGAACAGAAAAGCGGACTCATTAATGGCGGCACTTTAGCTGTGGACAGTAAAGGGCGGCCCTATATCGGCTATACTCGCTTTGATGAAAACGGCCACAATCAAATCTATATAGCTACGCCGGTTGACGACAAGTGGAAGATAATTCAGCTTTCTGACTGGAAACATCGTTTTTATTTTGAAGGCAGGGGTACGATTCCGGAGTATCCCCCGATTCCTAAAGTCTCAATCACCGAAGATCAGAAGATTCAGATTGTCTACAGCAATCGTTATGCACAGATCCGGAGAGGACAGTTCGTCCTCACGCCAGAGCAGTTGCTGGCAATGAGGCCGGGCCAATATCCCGCCCAAAATTCGGTAAGTGCTGCTCCTGGTATAGCGAATATCCGTGCCGTCAATCGTGGGCCGTTGCCAAAGGGCATGAAGCATTACATGCAGCAGGAAACAGACTCACCCAACCGGGATCGCAAGCCCGAAAACCCAAAAGAACCCACGATGATTTACGTGGTGGAGGTTGGTGACAGGTAGTGACTGATTTTCCATGCCGTCTAATAGTGGAATGCTGAAATTTTAAGAGCTTGCCCTCGACTTAGTACTACCTTTGGACCTTAGAAAATCTTGTTCCTCAGCCATAGTTCCATTTATCCTGTTGAGCAGAACAACATCGAGGCGGTCGTCTGCTCGAAATAAACTTTATTCCTTCGCAGGAATGGAAAGATAACACGGTCGACAACAAAAGAAATTTTCTCTAACCGTTAAAACCACTGGGGCCTATACCGAGTCAATCGATATAGGCCCCGAAATCGTGCAAAATTAGTAGCTCCTTCGCCTGTTATTCAGCCTACGGTGTTGGAGTGGGTCGATACAAACGAATGTCGTCAAAGTACACGGTACCTGAACCACCAGGCCCCGGCACATTATCTCTGTTGCCGATACCAAGTGCAATCTTATCAACATTGGTCAGGTCCACGCCCTGATCAGCAAACTTCTGGAGGTCTATTGTCCATTCGGTCCAGGTGTCTATCATTGCTGCATTGGTATCTTCGTGGTAAACCGCCGCAACTGTGCCTGTGCTGTTGGACAAAGCTATATACATCGGCTCGGCAGCGTTGCTGACTATACCTACATCCTGGTGCATCCACTGGCCACCAACAGTACCGGTGATCTGGACATTGGAGAATTTGGCCTCACAGGGTAGATTGGCGTTATGGCTGGTAATAGCCAAACCTATATAGGCATTAGCATTCATCATGATGTTCTGCGGTGTGGAATTCTCTACCATCTCCCATGTAGAGCCGTTAGTCGACTGATAAGCCGTAAAGTTGCCCGCAATATCGCGCTCTAATTTAATCCAGTGTGGCGCGGCGATCCCGCTTTGGGTTGCTCTGTAGCTTGTACTGCCCGTATCGGTGCGACCCTGTGACATAATACCGTTGGCGGGCGTAATGCACGCAAAGGCGTTTTTCGAGTTCGGATCAAGTGTCTCACGGATCATCACACCGGCTCTGGCCGCGTTGTGCGTATTCTCCACGCTCTCGACCTTAGCTATAATCGAGCCGGCGCCGGTTAGCATCTTGTAGGCAAAATGGAACTCGTCGGAGTTACCGCCAATATCTGCACCGGAGCCTGTAATCGTATAGGTGCCAACCGGGCCTTCCGTGAAGCTGCCGACAGACGGTGGATAACCTCTGAACCACAGAGACAATACCTTAACACCTTCCTCTGTGAAGTCACGCGTGTCGGTCAAGGTCGTCGCCACCTCCGAATTCATTACTCCGGCTGTGTTATCGTAAATGACCGGCATGGACTGAAGGCCGCTGTGGACAATCGTCTGCTCGGCATACGGCGGGAATAAGTAACCGGCCTGCGCTCCGTTACTGGGAATGCCATAGCCATCGATCCATGTCTGCCAGATGGCTTCACCGGCCACATCATCATCGGTATAGTCTTCGAAGTTGTCAATGACAATGAAATCACCTGTGGTAAAGCTCCATACCCTGCCTGTCCACGGGCTGTCGGGACGGACGCTGTTGACTTCATCAACTCGCCAGTAGTAAGTCGTATGCCAGGCAAGCTTGCCAGGGTCGTAACTCTCAGATCCTAACACTTTGCTGTCCATGTACTCAGGCGACGATTTCGTTGCATTTTTGACGACATCCATATCCGTGCCGAAATATACCTCATGCGAAGCGGCGTAAACGCCGGGGGCCCACTTGAGAGTGGGTGTCATTTTCACACCCGTCGCTCCGTTTGCGGGACTCGGACTGCCGGCCCTGACCGGTAATGAGAACGCTGCGGGTGGTATAATTGACTTGGGCTGGCTGGCACTCTCCCAGAAGAGATGCGCTTCTGCTTCTTCGTCTTCATTGTACCACTCCATCTGTATGCTGTATCGCTCTCCGGCAACGAGTTGTATCGGCTCACCGCGGGTATCGACGACCCTGTTGACCCATGTCCACTTGTCCACGATCAATTTGTCATCCACCCACAATCTCGAGCCGTCATTAGTCCGTGTGTAGAATGTATAGACCTCTGAGAAGGCAGCCTCTACCTCACCCCGCCACCGGACCGAGAAGCCGTCCGCCTGTACCAGGTTGGGCTCCGGTGAGCCGTTGCCGTAGTCAAAGTCCACGGTCGGATCGATCCGGGTCAGAACAGGCTGGCCGCTAAGATTCATATTGTTAAAATACTCACCCAAAAGCCCACCGCCCGGTATCACCGTGGTGAAGCTCCAGATGTTGCCCCTTTGTATTGTAACGAAGTCGGTACCATCAACTCGCCAGTAATAGGTCTTGCCCGATTCCAGCGGACCCGGGTCGTAGGTAGTTTCAGTTATGAAATTTGCACCTGTTGCACTATTGATGTCTTCGAAATTGTCTCCGAAATAAACATAGTATGCAAGTGCCCGCACGCCGGGGTCCCAGCTCAAGTCCGTATTTGGATCTACAAATCTGGCCCCATCGGCCGGCACGGGATTCCAGGCCGTCTTTGGCCGAACCCTGAAGCTCCAGATCTGGCCTTCCCACGGACTATCAGGCTCGGCCTCGTTGACTTCATCTACACGCCAATAATAACTTGCCCCGGCGGTCAGCCCCGACGGATACGGTTCGGCAAAGCCAACGATATAGAAATTATCGTTCGTGGAAATAGCCTCTACTCTGCCTTCGTTGACATCGTCGAAGTTCTCACCGATATAGATCTGATGCGAGACGGCGAGATCACCTGGTTTCCAACTCAACATGTACCACGTGCTGTCAATCACTGCCCCATTAATGGGATCGGGCGCCAAGGCCTGGGTGACCATCCGGGGATTCTCCATGAGATCCCGGATCTCATCGGCGTTAAGCGCGCGGTCATACACGTACACATCGTCTATCAAGCCAACATATGTCCTGTTAGCGTTATTCAGGTCGTATGCAATCCGGAACTCTCCGCCGCTGGAGGTGTTCATAGCCCCTGACAGACCTCCCGGCGCTATGGGATCCAGATGGCCGTCGACGTAGAATATGACCTCACTGACATCCGGCGTGCCGTCGTCTTCCAGAATTGCCGCCACGTGGTGCCACTCGCCATCTGCCAGATCGGTGGTCCCACAGGTGTTTCCCTGCCCGCACTCAAGACGAATAGTGGCCGGGCCGTTATGAGTGCGCATTACCCACTTCGTGCCGCCTCCGGTCGGACCCCAGGTTATAATACTGGCTGAGGTTTTTGTTACATTGACCCATGCCACGCTGGTTCGGGCGTGCGTTCCCAATATGCCATCGTAGCCGGGAACTGCTACATGGTTGCCCCCGCTAAATTCCAGTGCACCACCCTGTATTCCGCTGACCCACAAAGGATCACCGACGAGTTCACCATGGCGATTATTGCCTGACGAGTCAATTGTAACTGTGCCGAAACCTTCGTTAAATCTCCACCAGCCAACAAGATTAGGGTCGGAGGCATCGGCTGTGTTCGCCAGTACTGTACCAAGTACTAAAACAATAAAAAAGTAAACCATTTTTTTACACATTATAGTCCTCCTTCATACAAGAGAATTAATAATACGACCTATAATAATAAGTTTTGCTATATTATTTCGGATCGAGAGGATTCGTTGCGTTTTGAAGTCAAACCCTTCTTTCCAATGGACGAAATGGGTCAAATTAGCAAAACTAAACTATAAAACCGGCAAATACAAGAATTAACACGTATTTATTGAATTATACAAAGTTACCCAGCTTTACGTCAAGGAAAATAGCACGGAAGCGTCTTATTTTGGACAGACTTGTTCAAAAACATGCAATTCTTTTATCCGCAAGTTCTTGAAGACATACCGCGGAGAAAAGATATGAAAAATGCCCTATTACTGCCGTTTTGGAAGACGGATACTTTTAGTAATCTTTGAAATTCCTCATCCAATCCGGCCAATCGCTTGGCCGGATGCCGCCGGCCGTGGTGTAGGGTCCGGCTACATTGTATGAGCGATGCCACTTGAACGTCCACAATTCCTTAAGCCCGACCTTCCTCGCAGACCAGTCCAGGAAAAGGCTGTTTACGAATCCGTCATGCCGATTGAGGCAAATACGCCCTATATGAATATCTCCCCACCTCTGCCCATTAAAAGCTGGTGGCTGATCGGTATGCTCCGGCCAGATATTGTATCGCTGGGCACCCAAAAACAGAGGAACATAGCCTGCCTGTTTAACATTTGGAGTCCTCCAGTGGTCTTTTTCCGGTTTGCCGCCATGACTGTGTCCTTGATCCGGATTGTTACACCAGCCGTTTATCCCGTAGCTGCCCTTCAAAGGTTTAAGCCACCCACTATGCTGGTAGTAGCCCCACGCCGAGGTTGAGCCCAGGTATGTACCCTCGAGACCTGTGGAATTTCCAAACTCATCGGTCCATGGTTTTGTGGCACTGGGGCAGCAAGTAAGTTCGCTCTGGTATTTATGATACTCTCCCATGGCTTTGCACCAGCGGTTATCACCCTTGCTGCTGCCGTTAAAACCTTCCATGAATTTGCCATTGTTTTCGTCCGTGTACATCAAAAAGAACTGACCCCACTGTTTCAGTAGTGATAAACAGGCCACCATCCGGGCTTGTTTCTTCACCCGCTGAAGTGCCGGCATCAATATCGACATCAATAAAGCAATAATGGCGATTACCACTAAAAGCTCTATTAACGTGAATCCGCTTCGCGGAGAAAGGATTTTTAAAATTCTCTGTTGCTGCCGCTTGAAGAGGCGAAGATATTTTAGTAGTCTTTGAAGCTTTTCATCCATTCCGGCCATTCACTCGACAGGACACCGCCAGCCAGAGTATAGGGTCCGTTGACAGGATACTTGCGATGCCACTTCAACGTCCAAATTTCCTTTAAGCCGGCTTTTCTGACAGACCAATCCAGAAAAGCCATGTTTATGAATCCGTCGTGTCGGTCGATGCAGATACGTCTCATGTGCTGCGTGCCCTGCCATGCCATATCCTGTACTTCCGGTGGAGTGTCAGTATGCCTCGGGAATATATTGAATCTAAGGGCATCCATAAACAAAGGCACATAGCCGGCGCCCTTTACATTTGGTGTTCTCCAGTTATCGGCAGTATTAAAATCTTCATAAACTGTCTTGTATGATGGGGGTGGATTTTCCACCCAGCCGTTTATCCCATAGCTGCCGTAGTCGCCTTTCTCGTCATAGCCCTCGCCCCAGAATCGACCCCAGGCGGAAAAAACATTGAACTGGGCAGAGCGCTGGCCGTTCTCATCAATCAAAGGCTTCATGGCAGTGGGGCAGCAGCGCATGTTGGCATCGTTCTTATAATACGTTCTTAGGGCATTCGTCCAGTGATACGTATGACCACTGCCGATGCCTGCCTGGAACTTGCCTTCGTGATCTTCGGTATACATCGAGAAGTAGAGAGTCCATTGTTTGAGGTTTGCACGACAAGCTATTGTCCTTGCCTGTTTCTTAACGCGCTGCAGCGCCGGCATTAATATCGACATTAATAGGGCAATAATGGCGATTACCACCAAAAGTTCTATTAACGTGAATCCACGTCTTTGTTTGTGCATCATCAAATTCCTTAGTTTATATTTCTGATGATTTCTTAGTAAGATGCGAAAAACCAGCATTCTGTTCCACCAAATTTCGCTTTTTCATGCGTTATCCGGCCACTACTTTATTATGATTATATTATACTCTCAAACCTGTTTTAACGCAATGTTAAAACAACTCAAAACCATGCCTCCCTTGAATGTACTGTTAAGCAACAACATCCAACTTAGGAGGTAAAACACATGCTGCTGGACCTCATTACTATCTCTGAAAGATTATCTTATAACTTACGGATTCTACTAATTTCAGAAAGAATAAAAACAGGGCTGGAGTTAAATATTCCTTGACGGGAAGATGGGTAATATAGTATAAATTAAGATATATATGTTTATGCGCATATGTGTTGGTTTTGCAGATAAGGTTCCTTACATTGGAAACTTAAGGCCAGTTTTGGGCATTGGAAGGGAGGATTTGATTTCGAATCGTAAAAAACTATTTCGAGCCAAATGAATATAGCAAACGACATGATTCTTATCGGTCGTATTATTAAATCTCTTTTATGAAGGAGGACTATAATGTGTAAAAAATTGGTTTGTTTGACTTTTATTGTTTTAGTAATGGGTACCGTACTGACGAGCACAGCCAATGCTGCTGACCCAAGTCTTGTCTGCTGGTGGTCGTTCGATGATGGTTCCGGGACTACTGTTTTTGACTCAAGCGGTAACGGTCACCACGGAGAATTCGTAGGATCTCCCGAGTGGGCGGATGGAATGTTCGCTGGTGCACTGAGATTTTCATTAGGCAACTATGTAGTCGTCCCCGGATACAAAGGTGTCCTGGGGACAAATCCTCGCACGTGTAGCGCCTGGATCAAGACCTTGACACCCGACGGTGTTATCGTCGCTTGGGCGCCAGTGATCTCCGGCAGCAAATGGCTTATGCGCGTCAACCAGATTGGAGCCGGCGGCGAGTTACGCTGTGAAGTCCACGACGGCTACCACTACGGCACGACCAGGGTCAATGACGATGAATGGCACCACGTGGCCATTGTTCTGGAAGACGATGGATCTCCGGACGTTTCAGAGACGAAGCTGTACGTGGACGGTGTGCCGGATGCCACAGGCGATGTAGCTGACGAGCCGATCAATACACTTGAGGCTATGGATGTGACGATCGGCCAGAATCCACATGCGAGCAACAGGTGGTTCGACGGGCTTTTGGATGAAGTTCGGATCTATGAGAAAGCCCTAACAGAAGGCGAGATTCAGACTGTCATGGAGGGAGCAGGAGAGGGATTCCCTCTGGCGCGAGGTCCTAACCCCCCGGATGGTACCATACTCGAAAGCACGTGGATCAATCTCTCCTGGAAAGCCGGAGATTTTGCTGTCTCGCACGATGTGTATATAGGTGATAACTTTGACGATGTAAACAACGGCACACTCGACACATTCCGAGGCAACCAAACGGCAACGTATCTTATTGTCGGCTTTCCCGGATTCCCTTATCCTGAAGGCCTTGTTCCCGGTACAAATTACTATTGGCGAATCGATGAGGTCAATGACGCCAATGCAGCCAGCCCCTGGAAGGGCGAGGTGTGGAGCTTTTTGGTACCCTCCAGAGAGGCCTATGAACCTACTCCGGCTGATGGGGCTAAGTTTTTAGATCCGAATATGGTACTTAGCTGGAAGGCAGGTTTCGATGCGAAACTGCACCATGTGTACTTTGGTGATAATTTTGACGATGTGAACAATGCAGTTGGTGCTCTGCCGCTGACAGATGCAACTTATAACCCTGGCACACTCGAATTTGAGAAGACGTACTATTGGCGGGTCGATGAGTTTGACGGTGTCGTTACGCATAAAGGTGATGTCTGGAGTTTTACGACTATGCCCGTTATAGCCGTTACTGATGACCCCAACCTTGTCGGCTGGTGGAAACTTGACGAAGGTGTGGGCGAGACAGCCCTTGACCGGTCCGGCCACGGCAATCACGGGACGCTCTTCGGTCCTAAATGGGTTGTACCCGGCTTGATTGGTAATGCAGCACTGAACCTCAACGGTGGCTATGTGGCAATTCAAAACCTCAATTATAACAGCGCGGGAATAAGGGGCGTTACTGTCTGTGCCTGGATTCGCACCAAGAGTAACGCCGCACAATACATTGCTTCGTTCGACCGTGACCAATACTGGCGACTGGAGATCAACGGCAATGGCGGTGGCCCCGGCCAGGTAGGCTGGGATGTTATGACAAGTTCGGGACAGGTTGACTCCGGTAGTATCACGCGAGTTGACGACGGATTGTGGCACCATGTCTGTGGGACCTTCGACAAGGGTCGGATGACTATTTACATTGATGGCAATCCGGAACCATCGGTAACCGGCGGGCCCACCTTTGGGAGCGGAAATACTCGCTACGGCTTCATAGGTGCGAACTCCGAAGCAACCGACTTCAATGGTAGCAGGGGCAACGGGAAACCAATCTTCGGGGAGATAGACGATTTTCGTATCTACGACAATGCGCTGACAGCCGAAGAGATTAAGCTGGCCATGAGAGGTGACCTGACGATTGCCTGGGACCCGAGCCCGGCTAACGGCTCAACACAAAACATCAAAGATGCAACACCCCTCATCTGGTCGCCGGGAGATAAGGCATCACAGCATGATGTGTATTTCGGGACCGACCAGGGTGTTGTTATTGATGCCGATTCGACTGATACAACAGGCATATATCGGGGCCGGCAGAGTGTTGCCAGTTATACACCACCCGAAGGTGTTGAATGGGGCAGTGGGCCTTACTACTGGCGTATCGATGAATATAATACCGATGGTTCTATCAGCAAAGGCACTCTTTGGAGCTTTTCGGTAGCCGACTACATTGGGATAGACGATTTCGAGAGCTATACCGACAACGACGTGGCTGGTGAAGCTATTTGGCAGACCTGGACCGATGGCTATGGCATTCCTACTAACGGCGCGCAGGTTGGCAATTTGTTCCCCCCGTATGCCGAGCAGACGATTGTCCATAGCGGCCTTCAGTCCATGCCGGTCATTTACAATAACACAGCCGGAGTAACCAATTCGGAAGTGGCGCTGCCCTTGATCGACACTCGTGACTTCACAGAGGAAGGCGTTAAGGTATTGTCACTGTGGTTCAGAGGCTACCCGCCATCTTTCGGCAGCTTCACGGAAGGTCCGGCCGGCATCTACACGTTGACCGCCTCAGGCGCGGATATCGGGGGCACCGCCGATGAGTTCCACTTTGCCTACAAGATGCTCACCGGCGCAGGTTCGATTATAGCCAGGGTCGAGAGCGTGGAGAACACAAACAGCCTGGCTAAAGCCGGCGTGATGATCCGTGAGACACTCGATCCTAACTCGAAAAATGCCTTTGCGTGCATTACACCTGACAGCGGAGTTATCTCACAGGGTCGTACCGATGCGGGCAGCGCCAGCTACAGCACGACTCAAAGCGGGATCGCCGCGCCACGCTGGGTTAAATTAGAGCGTGATGTCGCGGGCAACTTTACAGCTTACCAGTCGACCAACGGCTCGACCTGGGTGATGGTAGAGAATTCTACACCTCAGAACATATTAATGAATTCTAATACTTATGTAGGTCTGGCTGTAACCAGCCACAGCGCTGCAGTACCCTGCCAGGCCAGATTCTCCAACGTCCAGATCACCGGAATAGTCGGTGCACAATGGATACACCAGGATATAGGCATAACCAGCAATATTGCTGAGCCGATGTATGTGGACTTATCTAACAACACCGGCACATCTGCGGTGGTTTATCACGATGATCCAAATACAGCAGTGACAAACACATGGACGGAGTGGACAATCGACCTGCAGAAATTCGCAGATCAGGGCCTGGACCTGACCAATGTTGACAAGATAGCACTTGGTCTCGGCAGCAAAGGTAATGTGCCGGCGCCCGGCGGTTCAGGTACGATGTACTTTGACGACATTCGTCTATATCGGCCGAGCCCATAACCGGAAGCTGAATAACAGACGATAGTACTACTGATTTATGTCAATTCGGGGCCTGTATCGACTGATTCGGTATGGGCCCCAATTATTTTGGATAATTCTGAAGGGATTCTATATAAACTGCTCAAGGCTCAAAGAGTCTGAAGCCTGAAACACATGCATTTTTGGCAAATCTCAGATTCGTCAGCTTATCATTGTTGCTGGTACTTCAAGTAATCAAAATTCGCTACAGCTTAAGTACAATTCTGGCATGAAAGTCCGCAGATTTTTTATCGGGATCGGGGATAGACTCTTTTTGTATAATTCTGTTCGATGCATCGCTGGACGCATGATTGACGTAACCTGGCGCCATTAACGCTCGTAGCGGAAATCCATTTAATCTCTTCCGGGTCACTGATCATGGCCCCGCCAGGGACTTCGTATTCAAGAAAAGCAATTTTAACATCATCCGCATCACCGGTTGCTTTGCCATATACATATGCTCTGACTCCCGCCGGATTGCCGTTTTCATCGGCACCGGAGGGTGCTTCTATGGGAGGGCGTAAAGTTCCGTATCTAATAAACAATTCTCGAGTATTCAAGTCAAAATAGTAACCCAGTTCATTATCACCAGGCCGATTATCAAACTTAAACAAATTTTGATAAAATATAACGGCCAATACGAGAAGGATTATTGACACAGTCAAGCCAATGATATTCTTCTTAGTCATAGTTATAATACCCTGTTCTTGCGGATTTAATTCTTGAGTACTGAATCCAGACGTACGTTCTTCCATACGGTCTCGGAATCGCCCGTGTAAATATCTGCATTGATGTCCGTGTCTGAAACGTTAATGATGGCATATCCGGGGAAATTCGCATATTCAAAGTGAGTTATAAAGGGTTTCTCGTCTTCAAGCAGCTTCCTGCGTTCCTCCTTTGAATCGGGTGTGAATTCAGGTTCGAGTTCAACAAGCGCGCTGCCATAATTCTCGATGCCTTCAAGTTGATCTCTCACTGATATTTTCGGCGAACTGATAACACTGTTAATACTGAACTGCACAAAAGTACCTCTGGAAGTTTTTCTTGCCAGGAAAACATACTTGTGCAGGTGGGCGGTCAGAATTATCACGTTATTTGCACCCAGTATATTCATAAATCTTTCGCGAACATCTATTTCTTTCGCTCTTGAAAAAAGATGCCATGTGGACCTTGCATTATAAGGAACTGCGGGAGGGTGCATTACGACAAACACGTGCCGATGTTTGTTCCGGCTTAAAGTTTTCTCCAGCCAGTCAAGGCTGTTATTGTGATATGCATCGAAAAACACAAATAAATCCGGCCCTTTCATAACATAGAAGGACGCGGAATCTATTTGCTTTTTGCATTCAGTTGACAACCATGGCAACATAACACTGTCAAAGGCCTCCTTCGCCCCGGGGCCGGTGATATCGTGATTGCCCTTGGTCGAAATGAACGTGGTCTTGGGTATATGGTTTCGAATACACTCTATGGCATCCCTGAATTGAGTCTCCTGGAGTTCACGACTGCCGCACAGTCCCTCGGTAAGATCTCCGCCCTGGACAATCATCTTTATTCGGCCGTTACTGGATTCTATGGAATTCTGAATTCGCCTTAGAAGAGAGGGGGTGTATTGTTCCGTAATCATGACATAGTTATCTATCTGCCCGATATCATTTGGCTTATTGGCTTTAACCCACTCGAAATCATGATGACTTCTTTTGTCGAAATGCATGTCACCGAGATACGCAAATGAATATGCCGGACCGGGTTCATTGCCCTTTGCATTAGCGGGACCAAGGGCCAATATGATAATTTGTAAACAAAATATCACTCTGATCGGCATAGTTTTTCTATTAAAGGATTGCATGCTAACCTCCCTAAAAGATAATTCTGTTTTTAACAATTCGATACGAATGTATTGACGTCATCTCATGTCCATAAGAATATTGTTTTTGTTGGTATCAAAATCCTCGAAAGCTGCATCACCTATATGGCCATCTACAAATGTCACGTTGCCCTTTCCGTTATGCCTGCATGCCGGCTGCTCATTAGGATTGCCCGTTTTTCTCAGATCGAAAGGCATTAGCGGGTATAACTTGCACCATGTGCTGTAATTAAAAGTTCCATCGCCAATAGGCCTGCCGCAATCACCGACGAGAAACACGAAGGATGCGTTTTTTATACTGCTCAGTTTAGGGCTTCCTTTCCTGGTTGCATAGTTTATGAACCACTGATTTACACCATAACCTCCACCCCAGGTTGCGCGCGATGATTCTGCATAAATCTGAGTTCTTGTTACCGTAGGGCATCGCCATATTCCCTCAGTGTAATTTACAAAATTTGGGGGAGTATCGGTCTCGATGCTTCCAACCGGCACCAGGCCTGTTTCCGCCAGTCTCTCGTACCAGTGCTTTCCGACATACCGTCTTGGGTCGCTTCCTCCTCCGGCCAGCGGGTCGGTATCACCAAGAGGAGGTAATTGTTCTGCGTTCTGAATTGCATAACCTATAAACGCAAGGCCGATGTTCTTAAGATTGGATTTGCAGGTAATCGTTCTTGCCTGTTCGCGGGCACGGTTAAGACTCGGCAGAAGAATGGACATGAGTACAGCGATGATTGAAATTACTACAAGAAGCTCGATAAGCGTAAAACCTTTTGTACTTACCTTGTTCCCAATATATATTCCGCCTATGTTCATAGGTACCCTTTAAGACTCTCACCAGTGAATCATAGAATATTTTGCCGGGAGGTCTTCGAGACCCCCGGCAATACACCACCATTCCGGTTTGTATCAACCGGCGAGCCGGACCATTGTATGTAAGCGAATAGATTTGCCGAAAAAACGTCTAAAACAAAATGTACCCACATGTTAGTCAGTTAACTCACCACTCTGTCTTTTCCTGTAAATACGAAATATGATTGAAGTACAACGCAATCTTATCTATCCATATCCAATTAAGATTTACTCCTGACTGGGCGTTAATCAAAACCTCATATAGAGACAAAACCCTTAAATATTAATGTTACTTGAGATGGTATATAATTGCAACGAAAAACTTCTCATCACGGTTCACTTCACAAGTTGAAAAGGGTTTTTTAGTTATTTTCAAAAAATACTTGATTCGAATCAATCAGAAGCGGTTTTGTGGAGATTATTTTCTAAACGCTTTGTATTATAGAACTGACCGATCGGGGCGACCTGATCCCTTTTCCATGTCCAGCTCTATAGGTGAACAATCAGCTACTCTTTCGGGGGAGACAGCGGATTAAGATTGCGCTCGACGGAGGGATTGCGATTTTCTTTGTGGTAGTAGAGGAAACGCCACAAAGTCTCGATCCCGTGGCAATCGATGCAGAGTTCCTGGTGTGCGGTAGATCTAAGAAACATGCGGCGGTGAGAAGGTTTCACTCCTCCTGCCTCGTTGGTTAACTGAGCTTTGTGTGGCTCGTGGCAGGTGAGACAGGAGATAGCTCCGGTGCTCAACCGTTGTCCACGACTGTCGAAGGTCGGCATGTACCCGGCCTGCTCGGGATTAGTGCGGTTCAGGAGAGCAACTTCAGGGTGGTTTGTGTATTTCGGAACGCGTGTTGCCGCACACGCATCCTGGCGGTGACAGCAGGTGCAGAGCTCGCTGCCGAGGTTTCCCTCGGAGGTTGAGCCTTGTGCCCAAAGCCCGCCCCCACTGGAATCGCAGTGCACCAGGTGACAGGAACCGCAGGGGCCGGATTCGGCGGCGGTCTCACCGTGCACATTGCGCGCTTCGGGAGCCGATGTCCTCAGGTCATGAGCCGTCTGGATAAGTCCGCCGGCTTCCGAGTGACAGGTGAGGCAAAGACCTGAATCCTGCCTTGGGACTGCGAGCAGCTTCGAGCCTTGCCCCTTCTGGTGGATGTCGTGGCAGGAGGTGCACAAAATTCTCCTGTCAGGACTCACTGTCATGTTGTCCGTCAGGTTCCCGGCGTGGTTCTCGATAGTTTTTCCCATGTGCGGTGTTTCAACTGCTGTGCCAGGCGCTCCCGTCCGGTGGCAGGTTTCGCATGACTGCTCCGAGGCACTTTCGCCACCGATGGTTGCCCAGATGCCGCCTTTGCCCCTCTGGCCATGGGCGGGGTGGCAGTCAATGCAGGAACCTTTGGATACGAAACCAAGTTCCCTTGCCCACTCGCTTGCTCCGGGGTCATGCACTGAATCCAGTATACCCAGCTTGTCCTCGTGGCAGGTGCCACAGAGTTCGGAAACAGGTGCTCTGAGCAGCTTTGGACCTTGTCCTTTCTGATGGATGGCGTGACAAGTGGTACACACGATCCGCCTGTCAGCACTCAAGACCAGATTCTTCAGTGGATTCTGGAATTCGTTGCCGAGAATTTTTCCCACGTGCGGCGTTTCCATCGCTTTTCCCGGTGCACCGGTCCGGTGGCAGGTCTCGCAGAGCTGAGCAGGAGTGCCTTCGCTCGCGATGGATCCCCAGATGCCACCCTCTTCATTCGGATCGTGGACCGGGTGGCAGTCTATGCAGGAACCCTTGGATACGAAACCAAGCTCCCTTGCCCACTCGCCTGCTCCGGGGTCGTGCACGGAATTCTGTATGTCCAGCTTGTCCCGGTGACAGGCGCCGCAGAGATCGGGAATGCGGTTGTCCGTGGGGGCTGCCGGCGTTCGTGCCCAGAGATGAGGACCTTGGGCATTGTGTGTTGTGTGGCACACCCTGCAGGAGCCCACGGAAGGATGCAATCCGAGCTCTTCCCTCACGGCAGGGACAAACTCCGCGGGATCGTGCTGTTCTCCCAGCATATTGGTGATCTTATCGTGACAGAGAACACATAATTGTGAACCTTCCCGCCGCAGAAACGAACGCGGGGTCCGAATTTTCGAACCGATCTCTTGTGGAGATGTCTTTACAGAAGGCCGGTCCGAATAGCTATGTTTATCCGGAAACACCTGTGATGACTCCTTTGGGGAAACGATTTCCGGCGAGCGGGGACTGTGAGGTTCGTGACAGGTCAGGCAGCCGATACTCCTCGTGTCCGAATCAAGGGGAAGCGGGGCGGGCATGTCCTCCGGCACAGTTACTCCCACAGTGTGCGCATCCACATACGGCCGGTTGAGCGAACCCGGCCCCCCGGATTTGTGGCACTCCATGCACCCGGAACTGTGAGGCCGATTCGTTTCCGGGACGTCACGCGCCCAGCCATGAATTCGATGGCATACACCGCAGGGTCCGGATTCAGAAGGTTTTTCGCCGCCGGCGTTGACTGTTTCCGGAGAGCTGATGCGAAGATCATGTGGGGACTCGATAACTGCTTTTTCCTTCTTGTGGCACTCAAGACAGAGAGAACTGTCTTGGTTCTTTCGAATCAGGAGCGGCCTGGCGCCTGAAGCATCGTGAAGCCGATGACATGAAAGGCAGGATAGCTCGCTGTTGGGACCAAAAGTGGCTTTCTCGTCCAACAAGGTCGCCGGAGGTTCAAAATTAGGGTAAGTATGGCCGATACTGTGCACCGGTGCCCCGGCTGGAGGAGCGGTCTCAGGACTCTTGTCGGTGTGGCAGGCAATGCAGAGCTTTGAAGGCGGCAGGACCAGCATCCAGGCATTCCTTGCTCCGTGCGGTTCGTGGCAGGTCTGGCAGAAAACCGCATGCCCGTCGGCAGAAGTTTTCCCTCCCGCATCCAGTATAACCTGCGGGACCGGGCTGTCTGCATATCCCAGAGGATGTTGAAATTCATTTTCCCTTGCATGTTCAGGGTGACAGGCGAGACAGAGTGAGGAATCAATGTTGGGCTGGCGGAGAAAGATCACGGTCTTTAGGTCGGAACTATCGGGCACTGCGTGAGCCGTATGGCATGTGGCACATGTCATGCGGCCCTGAGCGTCCAGGGGAAACTTCTCCGTTGGAATGCTTACGGCAGGAGAAGGTACGGAATCTGTCGTATGGTGGCGAGTTGACCAGACCTTAAAGCGTGAATCGGTCACAGAACCATCGTGACAGGAAAGACACATGTCCCCACTGCCGGCCTGGCGTTCGAGGACCGCCTGCATGTGGCCGTTTTTCGGGCCGGTTCTCGCGAAGGCGTCAACCCAGCGAATGTGGCAGATGGCACATTCCCTGCTTGAGTTGGGCAGGGCGTTTTGGGCGAAGAGAGGCCGAGCTATAACCAATATGAGGAGCAGGAGTGCACCACACAGGGACGAGTACCTCGGCAACAGTCTCAGTCTCACCATTGCGTTTTACTCCAAGTCCATCCAGCAGACGCGGTTTGCCTTGAGTTCGACAACATAGAGGCGCCTGTGTTTTACGTCGATTGCGATTCCCGTGGGTGTAGTCAGCTGCATCGGTACTCCATTAGGGTCTGTGAGCATGCCGAGAAAACTTCCTCTCATGTCAAAGACCTGGACCTGTCCGAGGTAACTGTCGGTTACGAAAACCTGATCTCCGCAGGTCGCCACGCCCTTGGGTCGGAATAGCTGCCCGGGTTTGACGCCCCATGCCCCGATGAAGCCGACGAACTTGCCGCGGGAGTTGAAGACCTGGACGCGAGTGTTGATTGGTTCGACCACGAGGACGTAGCCTTCGGGGGAGGTGTCGATAAGAAACGGAAACCGGAACTGTCGCTGGCCCATCCCGGGGCTACCCATGGCTTCCTCGAAACTGTGGCTGGTTAGGTTGTAGACACAGAGCCTGTGGTTGTCGTTATCGACGATGTAGAGCCGGGGTCGGATTGGATCTAATGCCACATCTGTCGGGTCCGGGGCTGCGCCCGATGCTGTGGCCGGTAGTTGGACCGCTTCCAGCGGCTTTCCGTCCGCTTCGAATATCTGGAAGCGGTGGTTTCCTGAATCAGCAACATATACCTTACCATCCGGTGCAGTTGATATCCCGAGTGGAAATAGCAGTTGGCCGGCACCACTACCTCGGCTGCCGAATTCGAACAGGAACTTGCCTTCAAAATCGTAGACTACTACCCGGTGATTCACTCCATCCAGGACATACAGGTTATCGTCCCGGCCGACCGCCGCATCACTGGGCATGCAAAGGGGCTTGCCTCTGGGACCGATGATAACTCCCTTTGTCCTCGTCCTGATTCCCTGGACGGCAACCTCCGGCTCGACCTGTCTCTGGGCAGCAAAAACAACGGGAGCCAGGCCAAGGACCAGTGACAATCCCGCTGCACAGAATTCACTTCTGCCCCCACGAGGCGCCAGCGCTCCAGCTAACCACTTCCTTGCTTTGGCCGCCGGACTGTACACCGTCAGCTTCATTTAGTTTTCTCTCCTGTCCCTTCCTCCATTGGCTCATCGGTCTTGAGCAGAGTTGGCAGATGAAAGGTCTCATAGCGCGCCACGAGATCAACCACCTCGGCACTCATGAGGAAGGCTGCACGCTCTGAGGAATATCCCAGGGCCTTATACGGCAGAAATGCCTCTTCGGAGTTGTGGCAATTGCTGCAGCGAACAGGGGTTTCGACACAGCGTCTGTGGATGAACTTGTTGCCAATGACCTTCTGTTGGTCGTCCAGCTCGTCCATACGCTTACGAAACTCTTCGGCGAAAACCTCTTCCTCTTTAAGAACAACTGCCTGGGGACTCTCTTCAGAACCCTTCAGCGGGACAATCTTCGCGCCATACTCTCCCCAGGGGTGCTTGGCCATATCAGGGCTTGAGCACAACTGACCATTGGTCATATCAGTCCAGCCGAAACGAGTGTGCTCGGTCTCCTTTTGTTCCCGCACATGGCAGACCTGGCATGAAATGAAGAGATTGTGCATGTTGAGAAAGGCTCGTGCCTGCGGGCTCCTGGAATGGGGCGTCTGGCCGTGGCAATTGATGCAGAAATTCCATTTGTCAGATTGGTACCACCGGCCGACGTGATGGAAATGGCCGGGCAGTTTCGGCTCCAGGAATTCCCATTCCCCGAGGTATCGTGCTACTTTCTTTTCTGTGAGGGCGACGACGCTGTTGAAAACATCCGGGTCCGGAGTTTGTACCCCTTTACCGGCGAAAGGGTCGCCAAGAGTCCCGATAAGGTATAGGGTCAGCCATGTACTTGCCCCCACCAGGAGGGTGCTCACGATCCCAACGTGAAGCAGGAGCAGAAATTTTTTCGAAAGGCTTGCCTTGTGACTCATAACTTTACCTCCTCTGCGGGACTCCAGTCGGTTATCTCACCTCCGTGCTCTTCAGCCAGTGCTCGCGGTGCGATCTTGCCGTTGAGTACCATACTGGAAAGCGGCGATACTCCCGGTCTTCCGAGAACGCCCGGGATGTGCACGAGCGTGATATGCGCCACGGCCAGAAGGGACTCGTAAGTGTGAGCCAGATAGACGACATTGAGTACCCAGCCCGGGAATACGTGACTCGATATGCTTTCGGCCCAGAGCAGGATGCCCGTGACGCCCAGCAGGGGAATGCCCCAGAAAAGTCCCAGGTACTCGAGCTTTTCCTTCCAGCAAAAACGACCGTAATTGGGCCGCCGGGGACTCAGGAAAAAGACATACTTAGTAAATGCAATGAGGTCTTTCATGTCCCGCCACTTCGGAATCATGGGCAGGGCCAGAATCGCGCCGACCCAGGCACGAAGGCTCAGCTTGTCCTTCTGTGCCAGAGACCTTTTGACACCCAGAAGAATCAGTACTATGTGCAGAGCAAAGCCGACTAATAGAGCCACGCCGGCGACGCGGTGGACTATTGGAGCGCCGTTGATCCCGCCGAAGAGGTCGTATACAACCGGCGCCCAGGGCGCATTCGGGAATTTCATGGGAAATCCCGTCAGGCAGAGGACCAGGAAAACGGTGACAAGAAAGGCATGTTGTATCCGCTGTGCGCCCGTAAAACGCAGGATTCCACCCTCGAGGGCGGCCTTCTTCTCTGCGAGCTTCACAAGGCGTTCGATCTCTCTCTCAGCCTGGTGACTTGGCAGGAGTTCGCGGATAAGGCCGAGTATATTGAGAGTCAAAATGGGCAGAAGAATGCCCAGAGTCATTATCACGAAGAACAGTCCGACACCAAATTCAAGAGTGTGAGTCGACATGTCACGGCTGGCATGAACATCGAAGGAGGCAAGGGCCGGAGTGGCGGAATGGTGGCAGTCCGCCGTGCTGCAGGTGGCCGGACGGTTATCCGGATGGACTGAGGAGCGTGGGTCGGTTGCGCTACGCATCTCATGCACGCTGCCCTGCCTCGCATGACAGTCCAGACAGTCCGGCGCTAATGACGAACCGAGAAGGACAGCCTTGCCGTGGTATGTCTCAAAGTAACTCGATACGACGTCAGGGAGTTTATGGCGCCGTGCCAGAGCGGTATCAGCGTGACAGGTGGAGCACATATCTATTACCTCGCGAGGATCGCGAGCCTTGTGCAGGCGAGTTGTAACGTGAGAGTAATAATAACGGGTAAAGTGCTCGTCAGAGTGGCACACGAGGCAGCGGTTGATAGCGTGTTCGGAGACACCGGGCCTGACTGTCTTAAACAGGGATATTGGCCGAAAAAGTGGTATGTCGTGGCAGTTCTTGCAGCCGGGAAAATCTTCGGGAAAACTTCGTGACGTGCCGTCCTTCTCGATCGGTGCGTGAACGCTGTCTTCGAGAGTTTCGCTTACTTTTGCATGGGTAAAAATGATTTCGCGCGTCGGCTCCTCGATGTGACAGCTGCGCAGGCAGTCCACCTGTTTTGCATCGTCGTGTGGAATCTTCTCGATATCGGCATGGCAGCCTTTGCAGCTGACACGCGCGTGGGGGCCCCGACTGAAGAGCGTTTCGTCAACGTAAAACAGGCGATAGTCGCCCTCCTTGTCCACGCGGGCAAGACCCCGGAAACGGTGACACATGAGGCAGTTCTCTGCGTCCACAGCATACAGAGCTTGTGGGAGCATAATTGCCAGGGCAAGTGCGAGAAAGACCGGTGCAAGACGCAAACTCAATATCTTCGGGCCCCTAATGACATCACAGTTTATGTTCGTAAAGTACTTCATAGTATGACTCATTTCTGGTGACATGTTCTGCATGTATTGCCTTCACGGGCCCTAAGTCGATGGTTTACAGCCTGCTTCGGCTCGGCGCCGACAGAGCGAGGATTCCAGTCCGGTAAGAGTCCTTTCTCATGTGGATTGTGACAACTGTAGCATGTGATACGGCCTCTTTCATCCAGAGGGATTGAGCTGGGAGCCCGCTTGGCGGCGAGAACATATCCCAGGAGCTGCTTCAGCGGCAGGTGCATCTGAGGTTGTATCTCGTAGGCAGACATGTACCACAACATCTTTGCTGAAGGAGTTGCAAACATGTGCGAGCTGCCGGTAGGGTGGTCCCTTGCCACTCGATGGCAGTTGCTGCATACCCCAAACGACTTGCTGCGGAGCGCATACGAAGCACCCTCTTTAAGACGGGAGTCAACATCAGGAATGCTGACATGGCACCAGAGACATGAATCGGTCTTTGCCTTGCCGGCTTCAAGCTGGTCGTGGGCGTTGAAGGATCGGTAATTCTCCTTTACGTGGCAGCGGAAACAAAACTCCAGGGGGTGAGATACACCAGCTCCGCGCAGCGAATTGCGATTGGGCGCAGCAGCCGGCTGTCCGGCCTTGCAGCCCCGGGTGAGATCATGACAACTCAGACAGGTAAGCATACCATTCTCAAGGGGGAAATCGGAGGGGATTTTCTGCATAGTCGAGGCGCTCGGAGCCAGATCCACAGGGTGGGCCTCGCGAGTGGCGAGCCGCCCGTTGTGACACGATTGACAAAGTTGCGACACATTCCCATCGAAGCGCAAAGTATTCCGGCCGCCAACGGCAGACGTATGACAGCAGGAGCACAACGCCGGATCTCCATGGGGATTCTTGGCTGGTTCCTCCTTATTCACAGTTGCCTCTTCTCCGGCTGATATCTGTACCAATAGCAATAGCGCAGCCAGCGCGCAAAAAACCCACGGTCGGCCGCGTCGGGCACGACTTTGTATCAACATTCCATCTTCCCACTGTGAGAAAGCCACCTCTTTCGAAATACAAACCCTTCTGGCAGCCAGGCAACATTGCCGGCTTCGCCGCCGGAATCCGATATTAGTTGTCTAATCAATAAGCTCTACTGCAATCACTATTGCGATAGGCATCACCGTGCAAAATGCGTACCAGTTCTGAAGGTGACGAGAGTCAATAATATAAGATACTGCCATAGAAGAACTTAAGTCCTAAAAAAAGTACGATGGGGATTTTGTTATGTCTCAAATACGAGAATGATTGCTGTTGACATTCTCAATTACAGGAAGTATTGTGCCGAGCTACTGGCAATTCTTATAGGTGGCCGGGATGAAAGGTAACGCTTAACGTCGCGTCCTTCAATACCCGCGATACGGCCATTCAGATTCGTATCTCATCTATCTTTGCTGTGGTTAGCACACGAAAATCCCATTCGTCAAGTTCCTCATGAAGTTCTTTCGGATAATCTACGTATCTTATGAGATCATGTTAAATGATCGCTTTTTCAGATTGTTTCGACTATAATATATAAACTTGCTATTTTCAGGAGATTATTATTTGAATATTCCAGCTACAATGCTCAATATCCCATCTCGTGGGACAAAGACGACCGGCAATACAAGTTTGCATAGCAGCTTTTCCTCGGAGTTTTGCCGATCGGCGGGGCTTGTTGGAAAGAGAGGTTTGTTGTGATGCGTTTTCAGAACAAAGGGACATTTGGAGGCGAATATGATCGTGACATCTCGGATTACAGCAGGACCATTGAGACAAACCCGAGTGATGCCAGGGCCTATTGCTATCGGGGATTTGCATATGGTCATAAAGGCGAGTATGAACTGGCTATCACAGATTATTGCACGGCCATTGAGATAAATCCAAAGTATGCCGACGCCCTTTATGGTCGGGGGATTGCATATCGCCATAAGGGCCAGTATGACCGGGCCATCTCGGATTACAGCAAGGCCCTTGAGATAAATTCGAAGTATGCTGACATATATTACAACAGGGGGCTTGCATATGATCATATGGGCGAATATGACCTGGCCATCGAAGATTACAGCAAGGCCATTGAGATAAATCCACAGTATGCTTACGCCTACAAGAATCGGGGGATTGCATATTGCTGTAAAGGCGAATATGACCGGGCCATTGAAGATTACAGCAGGGCCGTTGAGATAAACCCAGGGAATGCTCAGGTCTATTGCTATCGTGGACTTGCATATCGCAACAAGGGCGAATATGACCGGGCCATCTCAGATTTCAGCAAGGCCATTGAGACAAATCCAACAGATTCCGACAGCTATTACAATCGGGGGATTGCATATTTTCACAAGGGCCAATATGACCGGGCCATCTCCGATCACAACAAGGCGATTGAGATAAACCCGGGGTCTGCACAAGCCTACTACAGTCGGGGGAATGCCCATGACGAAAAAGGTCAGTACGATCAGGCCATCGAAGATTACAGCAAGGCCATTGAGATAAATCCAGAGGATGCAAAGGCATACAATAATAGAGGGATTGCACATCGTCATAAGGGCGAATATGACCTGGCCATCGAAGATTACAACAAGGCTGTTGAGATAAACCCAGGGGAGGCAAACACCTGTTACAATCGGGGGATTGTATATTATCATAAAGGCGAATATGACAGAGCCTGGGAGGATGTGCGCAAGGCACAGAGCCTGGGGCACACAGTCCCTCCGGAATTTATCAAGGCCCTTCGTAAAGAGTCGGCAAGATAAATTATGAACAAGTGCAGAACGGTCTATACGGAGTATCCGGATTGAACCTGTCGAAGGGTTGCGTTTACCTTGTGCCAATGATATATCCTGGACGCGTACCTTGCCGCGATAATGAAAATAGACTTTGCCCGGGGCTTTTTCTGTGCCCGAGATTTATTAAACCTGGGTCGGCAAATGCCGTCTTAATTATTACGTGTAACTTTTTTGTGAGGAACCAAATTTTCGGCTTTGCAAAAGTTATTTAATAGTCATATACTGACAATTTTAAGTATTGTTATTTATTTATACCGCAATTTAGTTGTATCATATTTATTCTGTTCAGGGTCTGATTTTATGAAACGGATAATTCAAGACGTCCTTCAGGTAGAGGAAAAGGTCGGTGCAATTCTCAGGCAGGCTCGCGAGCAAGCCTCTGAAATAAAACGTTCCACAGAAAAAGAGATCTCGGATAAACTGACTGATGCGAAACAGAAGGCCCGGGAAATAATACAAACTGCTGTTGAAGATGCCAAAAAAGAGGCCGAAAATATCAGGGAAGAAAAACTGAAACAGGCAGACCGGCAGCAGGAAAATATACTCAAAAATAATGCGGATATAATGGATAATCTGGTTGACAATATCTGCACTATCATATTGACCACGGAGCATGAGAAGGACAAAAAATAATGGCCGGCTCATTATCAAAATACTCATTTATCAACGCAAAGCTGCGTGCACGAATCAGCAAGATCCTTCCTGAGAACATGTTCAGCCAGTTAGTAAGTGCCCCATCTCTGGAAGCGGCGCTTGCCCTTTTGCGGGAGACACCTTTTGCCGTTCTTGAAGAGATATACTCTGCGACCGGTGATCTTAAAATGGCAGAGCTTGACCTCCTTAAAAATGAAATTGAACTTTACAGGAATATCAAACAGTACCTTCATCATAATTCAATAGAGCTTGTTGACGCACTACTGTCCCAGTTTGAAATTGACAACCTTAAAAATGCCATCAGGATTTATTTCGACAGAAAAATCCGGAAACGCTCGGTTGACACTGGTATACCCTACATATTATATGATCGAATAATTAATGATATACCGATTGATCTCATTATAAATGCAGAAAACTTTGATGAGGTTGCAGGCGTATGTGAAGGAACCCCATACAGTCAGATCATCAGGAAATACAGTCACACGGTTGAGTCGGAAGGTTCTCTTTTCCGTATGGAGATTGCCTTTGACCATTTTTACTACAGCAACCTTCTGGCTTCCATTAACAAGCTGGACCGAAAAGACCGTACTATAGCTCTCAGACTTACAGGCGTGGAAATTGACTTGCAGAATATCAACTGGATCATCCGGTTTAAAAACTTCTACGACCTTCCACTGGAAGCTGTCATGGCTGCAATTGTACCGGGAGGCTTTAACCTTGACAGGGCCGTTATCGATGAATTGTATAGTGCACAGAATGTTACGTCCGTGCTTCAGGGATTTGTCAAAATCAAATATCCGGGATTGTCGGCACTGCTTTCTTCCCAGACCTCAGACAGTACGTCACGGCTGCTCCTTATCCGCAGGATACTGGAAGAGATCATGAAACATGAGGTCCAGCGGATTCTTGCCGGGTATCCTTTTACAATAGGAATTATCCTTTCATATTTTGTATTGAAAAGAAACGAAATGAGAAAAATCAGGATAATATTAAATGCAAAACACTATAGCATACAACAGGAACGCATTGAGAGTATGATATGATGTTTACCACCAAGATGATACAGCTGTTTGCAGTTGTGTTGGGGAAGGATCGTGACCGGGTAACTGAAGCACTCCTTCGTGAAGGGGTCATGCAGTTTATCGATATTTCTGATTTTGAGGGTGAAAAACCGAAAAATCTGTCAACTGTCAAACCGCAAGTCTCTCTCGCGGAAATATCCGATATGAGAAAGCGGGTTGAAGGGATTTTACACACAGGCGGCATTATTCCTTCCGTGCCCCATAAAACAGATCTGAATAATCGTATTCCTGTCGATATTGAAAAAGAGAAAAATCGTCTCGATAAAATGGATTCAGAGCGTAAAAGTATCAGGGAAAGGCAAAGGACAATCCAGCAGGAGATACTGAAGCTCGAGGACATCAGGCGGCAGGTGGAACTCTATGGCATAGGTCTCTCCGGCATTGAACTGCCGACAAAACATTCCTTTATTTCAATGCAGATCGGAAAAGTCCCTGTATTAAATGTAAAGCAGCTTGAAGATGGATTGAGAGAATTTCCTTCATTGAATATTGAGCTCGGACAGGAAAATGACATGGCCCATTATCTCCTGATTTCGATGAAAAGAGATGGTGAACAGATTAACAAAATCCTTGCGAACGCGGGATGGACTAAGATTGAATTGCCCGTTGAGCTGCGTTCAGTTAAAAAGGATGTTTTCAAGGAACTCTCTGTAAAACTCAAAACATTAACCGATGAACAGAAAAAAGTTGAGAAAAAGGTCGATGATCTGATAAAAAGGGAGGGCAAATACCTCAAGCAGACCTGGGTCAATCTGCGGGTCAATGAGCTTTTTTACAAGATCCAGGACAGTTTCAAATCCTCTTCCCGAACGGTTATTTTTACAGGCTGGCTTCCCTTTTCGAAAAAAGAAAAACTCACGAAAATAGTCAAAAAAGCATGTGAAGACTGTTGTTACCTGGAATGGAATGAGGCAGGGAGTAGGAATATTATCGGCGATGAAGTCCCTGTACGGTTTAATAATCCAAAAATACTCGCGCCCTTCCAGATGCTGGTCAGTAACTTCGGCATTCCCCAATATGGTACTATTGATCCGACTCCTTTTGTAATGCCTATCTATCTGACCATGTTCGGGCTCATGTTTGCCGATGTCGGACAGGGTTTGATACTGGTAATGCTCGGTATTCTGGGCGCGTATTTTCTCAGGAAAAATGATGGAAAAAAGGGATTTTACCATCTTTCATGGCTTATGATCTGGTGTGGTTTTTCCTCAATATTTTTCGGAGCTCTTTTCGGGTCCTTTTTCGGTATGGGCCTTTTTAAGCCGCTCTGGTTCGATTTTCATGGTATTGTATCCGGCCATAGTGTTCATAATGCAGTGATTAATGACGTTTTTGATATACTATCGATTACCATATATTTCGGTATCTCTGTCATTGCTCTCGGCCTGCTCTTCAACTGGATTAATATAATCCGGACAAGAAAATGGATGGAGTTGATTTTTGATAAAGGCGGCGTTATCGGTGGGTGGATTTATGCAGGGGGGATATATATTGCATCATATATGATAGCGCACAATTACAAGGAATTTCCTCCGGGGATGATAATATTTCTGCTGGTAGGGCTGCCCTCGATTTTACTGTTTATTAAGGAGCCATATCACTATTTCAAACACAACAGGGGGCAGTCCGATAAGATTCCTGATCTTATTTTTGCGATCCTCAATTTCATAATGGGATGGATTGTTGAGCTTCTTGAAATTTTCAGTGGTTATCTTTCCAATACACTCTCTTTTATGCGGGTAGCCGGACTTGGTATCGCTCATGTTTGCCTGATGATTTCCTTTTTCACCCTTGCCGATATGACTTCAGGTATTGTTTCTGTTCTCATTCTTGTCATCGGAAATATACTGGTTATTTGTCTTGAAGGCCTTACGGCGGGAATACAGGCCTTAAGGCTTAATTATTATGAATTCTTTACGAAATTTTTTCATGGAACGGGAAAATTATATACACCTATTTCATTAAGTAGTAGCTACAAATAAGAAAGGAAAGAATGCTATGGATGAACCCGAAAGAAAATTAAAATTACAAATTACCCAGAGTGTTATTGTGCTTTTTACGGTGATGGCAATAATTGGAACACTGTTTTGTGCCAGTTCTTTTGCAGGGGCGTCTCCGGGTAAAGAGACCATAGAGCCGGAAATGTCGTCGGTAAAGGCCGATGTTATGAAATATGGCCTTATTGCCGCTGCCGTCGCTTTTGGTCTTGGCGCTATTGGTGCCGGGATTGCGATTTCTCATGTTGGTGCCGCAGCTATGGGTGCTGTCGCTGAAAAACCTGAGATTGCAGGACAGGCCCTGATTTTTGTGGCGCTTGCAGAGGGGCTTGTTGTATTCGGTTTTATAACGGCTTTGATGATTCTCGGAAAGATATAGATATACAATGAAATATTCCATTATAGGCGATGAAGATACAGTTCTTGGTTTCGGGATGGTGGGAGTGTCCGGAAAAGTTGTAGAAAATGCGGATGAGGCAGAACGTGCTTTTCAGACAATACTCGAGGACAAGGAAACCAGTATTATTATTATTACTGAACGTATAGCAGATATGATACGTCCAATCGTAGATAAATATTTGTTTACTATAAGTTTCCCACTTATTGTCGAGATCCCTGACAGAAATGGTAAGGAACCGGACAGGCCTGGAATCAGAGAAATGGTAAATGCAGCTATCGGATTAAAATTGTGATATAAGGACCTCTTTCTGCGTTTTAGTAATGTCAGCAAGAGGATATATTTCAAAAAGGTGTAAGTGTCTATGGAATCGGTAGAAAAAGAAAAGGCTGCGCTATTTTCGGGGATTGAAACAGAAGCCCGTGCTGAAGCGGAAAATATTATAAAGGAAGCAGAAAATCAGGCGGATGAGAAAATAAAATATTCTAAGAAGAAAATCGAATCGTTATTGGATGATGCCCGGGAACAAGCAGAAGAACGAGCAGAAGCTGCAAGGAGAAAGATTCTTTCAGGTGCAGAGCTTGAGGTGAAACGTCGTTCCATGCGTATTCGGGACGCTGTAATGCGGGACATCTTGGGCCGGGTTGAAAAGAAGCTCAGTTCAATGACCGGCGATTCGAACTACAGGTCTGTTCTGATTAACTGGATTACAGAGGCAGCCGTTGGCTTGGATGCAGAATCTGCTGTAATCGATGCCTCGGAAAAGGAACGGACATTGTTCAATGACCAGTTGCTTTCGGAGGCCGGGCAAAAAATCCATAAGCAAACCGGCAGGCAGGTGACACTAACATTGTCTGATGAACAGCCTTTGAAATATCAGGGGATTGTCCTGACTGCTTCCGATGGACGTACCGCATTTAATAATCAGGTTAAGACACGAATGTTGCGAAACCAGCGTGAAATCCGAATGTTGATATACAATACTTTATTTACTGACCAAAAAGAATAATTATGAATAACAGAATTATAGGACGGGTTAAAAGAGTAAATGGCCCTGTAATAGAGGTTATGGGAATTACCGACGCTGAGATGTTCGAACTGGTCAGGGTTGGTGAGGAAAATCTTATTGGTGAACTTATTAAACTTGAAACAGACAACGCTGTAGTTCAGGTGTATGAAGACACAACGGGAATTGCTCCTTTTGACCCTGTTTATGGAGAGGGGATGCAGCTTTCTGTGGAGCTGGGTCCGGGAATGGTCGGTACTATTTATGATGGTATCCAGAGACCTCTTGAAGCTATCCGGGAAAAGTCGGGTATTTATATCAAGCGGGGAATAACGGTTCCCTCTTTGAGCAGAGAGAAGAAGTGGCATTTTGTTCCTTCAGTAAAAGAGGGCGAGCACATCTCAGGCGGAATGGTCCTCGGCACTGTTCGGGAAACGGAAAACCTCCTTCATAAAATCCTCGTTTCACCGATGGATAAAGGTGTTCTTGAGTCGGTCGTACCTGAAGGAGATTACACTGTAGAAGATGTAATTGCGGTATTAAAAACTGATGGTTCACAAAAAAAAGACCTTTTTCTTATGCACCGATGGCCTATCCGTGTTCAACGTCCAACACGCAGGCGTCTTGCTCTTGATGTCCCGCTTATTACCGGCCAGCGGGTGATTGACACCCTCTTTCCTGTTGCAAAGGGTGGAACCGTATCAATTCCAGGCGGATTCGGAACTGGAAAGACAATGACACAGCAGGCAGTAGCAAAATGGTGTGACGCTGATATTATTGTATATATCGGTTGCGGTGAACGGGGTAATGAGATTACGGATGTACTTACTGAATTTCCAAAACTGATTGATCCGAGAACCGGCCGTTCTCTGATGGAACGGACCATCCTGATTGCCAATACATCCAATATGCCGGTTTCCGCACGAGAGGCGAGTATCTACACTGGAATAACCATGGCGGAATATTTCAGAGACCAGGGATATCATGTTGCAGTAATGGCAGACTCGACATCACGGTGGGCAGAAGCGCTCCGCGAACTCTCCGGCCGGATGGAAGAGATGCCTGCTGAGGAGGGATTTCCCGCTTACCTGCCGACAAAAATAGCGGAGTTCTATGAACGTGCCGGCTCAATGGAATCGCTGAATGGTGACTGTGGTTCTGTAACAATAATTGGTGCTGTCTCACCGCCGGGTGGTGATTTTTCGGAGCCTGTGACCCAGCATACCAAACGGTTTATCCGTTGTTTCTGGGCCCTTGACCGGAACCTTGCCAATGCCCGGCACTACCCTGCCATCTCCTGGCTTGACAGTTACAGTGAATATCTCAATGACTTGCTTTCATGGTGGGACCAGCAAGTCGGTCCGGAGTGGCTTGCCGACCGAACAGAAATAATGGAGTTGCTCCATAAGGAAGTACGCCTTCAGCAGGTGGTAAAACTTGTCGGTCCTGACGCACTACCTGATACGCAGCGATTTATCCTGGAGGTGTGTACTTTGTTTAAGAACGCCTTTCTTCAACAAAATGCCTACGATAAAATTGATACATACTCGACTATTCAGAAACAGGCAAAAATGCTGCACATTATCGTTACATACTGGAAACGTGGCTCTGAAGCGATAAAGAATGGTGCAATCCTTGTTAAATTAAGAAAAATAAAAGCATATCAGGACATAGTGAAAATGAAATTTTCCATACCCAACGACGATCTTTCCGGCCTCGACAAAATCGAGGCCCGCCTGGAGCGTTCTATGGACCAGCTGGAGGCCCTGTATGCCTGAAATAAAAAACAGACGTCTTCTATCAGGACGCGAGTACATTGGTGTCGATAAAATTGACGGCCCCCTCATTTTTGTCAGTAAAACACACCCTGTGGGATACAGAGAACTTGTTGAGTGTGTGGACAGGCATGGTAATGTGCGATTGGGAATCGTGCTGGAATCTTCAACTAAGGTTGTTGTCGTACAGATATTCGAAGGGACCTCCGGCCTTACCCTTCCGTCAACGCGGATACGTTTCTCCGGAGAACCGCTTACAATTTCTGTTTCAAAGGAGATGCTGGGACGGGTATTTAATGGTTTAGGGCATCCTATTGATGGAGGGCCGCCACAACGAAGTGACATTGAGCTGGACATTAATGGCATGGCCATTAATCCGACCGCAAGACAGTATCCCCGGGATTTCATACAGACGGGTATTTCTGTTATTGACGGGATGAATACACTTATCAGGGGCCAGAAACTTCCAATTTTTTCCGGTAACGGCCTGCCCCATAATGAACTTGCGGCCCAGATCGCACGCCAGGCAAAAATACGCGGAACAAATACCGAATTCGCCGTCGTCTTTGCCGCAATGGGAGTAAAGCATGATGTGGCCCGGTTTTTCACCCGTTCCTTTGAGGAGAGTGGTGTGCTTGAAAATGTCGCACTCTTTCTCTCTCTTGCAGATGACCCTTCAATCGAACGACTGATTACACCAAGAACCGCCCTGACCCTTGCGGAACACCTGGCATTCAACGAGGATATGCACGTGTTGGTTATTATGACCGATATGACCAATTATTGTGAGTCTCTGCGTGAGATATCCACTATCCGGGGTGAGATACCGTCACGCAAGGGGTATCCGGGATATCTCTATTCAGACCTTGCCGAACTCTATGAACGCTCGGGAATGATCAAGGGACATAAAGGCTCGATTACGTCACTGCCCATACTGACGATGCCGAACGATGATATATCCCATCCCGTACCCGACCTTTCAGGGTATATCACCGAAGGTCAGATTGTATTCGAAAGAGAAATGGACGGAAGAGGAATTTTCCCGCCGGTTGCGGGACTCCCGTCCCTTTCCCGTTTAATGAAGGACGGTATTGGCGAAGGCATGACCAGGGAGGACCATCCCCATCTTGCAAGTCAGCTCTTTGCCGCTTACAGCTATGTGAAAGACGTACGCAATCTCGCGTCAGTTATCGGAGAGGAGGAACTGACTCCTCTGGACCATAATTATCTTGAATTCGGAAAGGAGTTTGAGCAGAAGTTTGTTTCCCAGCGAAAAGATGAAGATAGAAGCATCGAGCAGACCCTGGACATCGGATGGGAAGTTTTAAGGACCCTCCCTGTAGAAGAACTGCACAGGATAACTGATGAGGAAATAGAGAAATTCTATGGAAAATAGCGGGTATTCATAATGGCGCAACTGAATTACGCACCGACAAAAACGAATTTACTCAGACTGAAAAATGACCTGAAGTTTGCACAGCAGGGATATGAGCTTTTAGACCAGAAAAGAAATATCCTGATTATTGAGCTTTTAGCATTGGTAGACCAGACTGCGGATTTTCAGAGCCGGGTTGAAAATGCGCTTGCAAAGGCATATAAAGCCCTCGAAGAAACAGTCTTTGACATGGGAAAGCTCAAAGTGCAATATCTGACCGGGGCTGTTAATATTACCACGGACATTACTATTCGTTCCAGAAGGGTCATGGGTGTCAGCCTTCCCGTAATTGAGACAAAATTCGAGGAGCACTCACCTTACTACAGTCCCATGGGAACCAGTTTCTGGATCGACAGCTCTTTACACTTTTTCAAGGAAGTACTCGAACTCCTCGGAAAGCTCTCTGAACTGAAAGTATCCGTATTGAGGCTTGCTAATGAAGTTAAAAAAACTATTAGAAAGGTCAATGCACTCGAAAAAATCGCAATCCCGAACCTGAATGAGACCGTTCATTATATTCAAAGCAGGCTTGAGGAAAACGAGCGGGACATGTTTGTTCTCATGAAAATGGTCAAGGGGAATCTCGAGAAAAAGAGACGCCAAAACAATGGAGAAAAATCGTGAGTAATCCCATAAAAAAAATAATGGTTTATATTGATGGAACTGAACAGTCTGTTACTGCTGCTCAGTATGCAGTATGCCTTGCGTCTTTTTCCGGTGCGGAACTTATTGCACTCTATGTTATCAACATCAGAGCAGTGGAAGACCTTTTAAAGGCAAGGATATTCCTCAAAGATGAGCAGGTTGAATATGAGCATGATATGGAAGCTGATGCTGAGCGGTATCTTAATTATGTAAGTGAGCTTGCCATGAAAAAGGGGCTTTCGATTGTTAAAAAACGCAGCAAAGGAGGTGTTCATAAGGAAATAATCAGTGCTGTAAATGAGAATGAGGTTGACCTGCTCGTTATCGGAGAACTCTCTCGTATCAGGAGCAGAAGGGATGAGTTTTATGATGAGACCGAACGGGCGATGCGCGCTGTTCCCTGTTCTGTTTTGATTGTCAAGGATGAGGACAGAGTCTGGGAGATGTATGAATCACTGGAATAATACGGAAATTGAGGAAGGATAAAAGTTTTTTTCATATATGAAATTGCAGGAGAAGTATGTTATGGCTTTAATTGACTTGGTCGTAGAAAAGATCGTAAAAATACCGCTGGAGTCGAAAGATAAACCAGATGTTTTACGGGAGCTTGTCCGGATATTAATGGATGCTGGAGAAATTGATGATTTCGATACTGTACTCAAAGCAGTGCAGGAACGTGAAGATAAACAGAGTACCGGACTGCAGGAAAATATTGCTGTCCCTCATTGTAAAACTGCTGCTGTCTCCAGCCTGAAACTTGCTATCGGCATAGCCCCCCAGGGGATCGACTTTGATTCAATGGACGGGGAACCGTCAAAGCTCTTTTTTCTTTTACTGGCCCCCCCCGGCCAGTCTGGCCCTCATGTGGAAGCCCTTGCAGAAATAGCAAAACTGGCCCGCTCAAAGTCTTTTTGCAAGGCGTTGGTTTATGCGGGCAATACCAGGGAAGTGGTTGAATTGATAAAAGGCGAATGACGATACCCGTTAGATGACATGCCCGTTACTGCAAACAGACCTCAATAGTGCCTTGTAGATAATTCCGCTGGCCGGATTCACCTCATTATGGCGTCATTTCCTGCTGTATCAGAATAGCACCTTGGCCAAGGCTCCGCTTGCCTCCGCCTTACTCAAGCCAAGAAGAATTGTTGTGAAATGCTCTCGTAACAGATGGACCAGAGAATGGGGGCAGGTCACAGTTCTGTTTATATGTTGAGTGATTTTGTGGAAATTAGTATCGCAAAACCGAGACTTGGATTATCATAGTCAAAACAACCGGACATATATTATTGATGGTTGTCGCAGAACGAATCCAGGGAGGAAAAAAGGGGAACAGGAGAAAAGCGATGGAGAATCCGAGAGGAATGTCAAGAAGAGGATTTATGCAGAATGCTTCTTTGGGTCTGAGCGCAGGCATCCTGGCAGCGGCCGCAACGCAGACGTTGGCGGCAACCACGCCGGGTAAGGAAAAGCAGTCCGTCAGGCTGCCGAGGGAGGTCTGGGTAGCAAGCATTTGCCAGGACAAACTTGAGGCGGACAACTATCAGGATATGATCGGCAGGATGTTGGCGCGCATGAAGGATGTGGTCCCCATGCAGCCGGACATAATTTGCCTTCCCGAGGTCTTTCCCGTTGCGAACTTGAAAGAAGGACGTCCGCCGCTGTCGGAAGTGGCGGAAGAGCCGCTGGGTCCGATCTCGCAACCCTTCGCGGATTTTGCCCGCCGGCACCACTGTAACGTTATCTGTCCGATTCACACCAGACATGAAGGCCGTTTCTACAATGCAGCCGTGGTGATTGACAGGCAGGGCCGTTACGTTGGGGAATATCGAAAGATCAACCCTACGGATGGGGAACTGCGGAAAGGCATCACCCCCGGGCCGCTCGATCCGCCTGTTTTCAAGCTGGACTTCGGCACGATTGGCGTGCAAATATGCTTTGATGTTAACTGGCATGAGAATTGGACTAGGTTGCGCCGTAAGGGGGCTGAAATCGTTTTCTGGCCTTCAGCCTTCGCCGGTGGCCAGATGCTCAATGGCCTGGCGTGGATCAATAAGTTTCATATAGTCTCCAGCACGCGCATTCAACCGAGCAAGATCGTGGATGCTTTGGGTGATGATATCGTCTCTACCGGCCGTTTCGGCAGATGGTTATGTTGTCCCGTCAATCTTGATACGGCCGTGATTCAAGGTTGGGAGAATATCCGATTGCTTGATAAGGTCCGTGCCAAATACGGCCGTAAGGTCAATGTGAAGACCAAACATGCGGAGGCCTGGGCGGCCCTGGAAGGTCGCTCTGCAGATGTGTCGGTGCCTGAGATTCTTAAAGAATTCGGAATTAAGACTTCCAATGAGATGCTGGCAAACGTAACAAAGTTGCAGAATGAACGCCGTCCATAGTTTTTCTCTGTCCCTGAAAGAGAGGTGTGGAATGATTTTGAAAGGTGGTTGTCTTTGTGGGGCGGTGCAGTACCAGTGGCAGGGCGCATCGGCGTCGGCGTCGTACTGCCATTGCCCGGACTGTCGCAAGGCCACGGGAGGGCCGTATACCGTTGGTGTGGCTGTGGAGGCGGCGGGTTTGAAAATCTGCTCCGGAAAGGCTAAGGGCTATACAAAGATCGCCGACAGCGGCAGGCAGATAACGCGGGAATTCTGCCCGGAGTGCGGCTCGCCGCTTTTTACCAGGGCCGAGGCCTGCCCGGGCATAGTCTTTATCAAGGCCGGAAGCCTGGATTCGCCGCAGCTTATCAAGCCGACGCACCAGACCTGGATTGAGATGGCCGTTCCCTGGGCCTACCTCGATAGGGACCTGCCGGGTTTTGAGGGAAACGGTCCTTCGCCGGGCGAGAAGATTGTATAGCTGTTCTATTCTGCAAGCTCCGATTACGATAAGCTTCAAAGAAGGAGAACACAGAGAAAAAAATTAAAAACTTGTGCCCGCGAAAACGGGTATCGAAAATTAGTTTCTCGTCCTCCCGATCAAAGCAATGATGAAAACAGAGTGCGTCCCAATTTAATCTATTTAATCTCATTTTGACATAGTCGGCACCGTCTTGGTTTATATCAGAACGGCTTGTCAAACGGCGCAATCCGGCCGGACAACCATGCAATCTCCTCTTGTGTCAACGTTCCGTTGTAAATACGGACTTCGTCGATCTGACCCAGGAAGAATCTATCGTTGCTTGCGGGACGGCTGCCAATCCTGACATCCTCCCCTGCGGTGAGGTTGAATGCATCGGGGTCTGTAGTCGGCATGGTGTCGTCCGTACCATCGAGATAGAGTATCACCTCCGGATATGAGATTGTGGCGTTCTCTTGTACCGTCACCGCAACGTGGTGCCAACCACCGTCGTTCACTAAGGTATCTCCCTGGATATTGCCGCCATGATGTTCTATCCGCAGCCTGCCAACGTCGAGACGGAAGCCGAATCTCTGACCTTCAACGTTGGGGCCCCAGCCTACGATGGCGCCTGTGTCCGTGCTGCTCGTCTTAACCCAGGCCGTCACAGTGACTGCACTCGAGCCGAGAATACCCTTGTAGCCGGTTATCTCCACATAGTCATTCAGGCCACGAAGGTTAATGGCCTGGCCGATCTTGCCGGCTACAAAAGCGGGATTGCCCACGACAGTGCCGTTGCGTGCGTTGCCGGAACTGTCGTTGGTATTACCTTCAAATTCGTAGTGTGCCTGCAGACCGGTTGTGCCGGGGTCTGCCGGCGTGATCAACTGACGGTCATAAGAATACAGCCTGATACCGTCGAGTAAAACCATTCCCTGGCCGCCAACCGCTCCAATACGCTCAAAGCCAATGGCCAGCTCAGTGACATTGCTGAGGCTCACGCCGATCGAGGTCAGGTCAATATACCACATCTGCCAGCCCGTCAGCCTTGTGTCCTCGGCGCTGCCATCGTATGTTACCCTGGAGCCGTTAATCTTCACATACATCTGCTGTAAAATATTGTTTGGATCACCCGAGAACCGCAGCGTCAGGGCCTTAATGCCATGCTTTGTCCAATCCCGGCCGACGCCCAAATCAGCGACACTTGCTGTGACCTCGGAATAGGTGGCTGCGGTGTTGTCGTAGAAAAGCGGCACCGACTTTTTGCCGTCATAAACAAGCGAGGTTTCGATTGTGGGTTGGAACGGTACATTATAACCTACGGTCGAACCGTTCGCTGGATTCCCAAATCCATCAGCCCATGTATCATATACAAGGTTGCTGCCTTCCTGTCCGGTGGCAATATCATTGTAGGACTCGAAATCGTCCACAACAATATATTCCTGTGTCGAGAGGTTCCAGATATCACCCTGCCAGGTTGTCGGAGTCTCGGTGTCGTTCACCTCGTCAATCCGCCAGTAGTAAGTGCCGGCTAAATCAAGGGAGGCAGCATAGCTGGGCTCGGTCACGGTGGCAACAGGGACAGTGCCGTCGATAACAGCCTGCTCGTCGGTGTTAAGGTATACATCGTGCTTAACAGCCTCTCTTCCCGCTCTCCAGTTGAGGATCGCATCAACGTCTACATCTGTCGCCCCGGAATTAGGACTGGGCTCTGTGGCCCAGACATGTATGTAGAGGAAGCGAACCTCGCTGAGACCGTACTGCCGCACCATGCCTCCCCAGTTGCTGTTAGCAGTGATCTTGACATATTTAGCCGCCGCACCACCAAGATCAACGGTGGTATTGTGAGCATATCCAGCCGAACCAGGACCCCGGGCAAACTCGTGAGTAGTGCCCAATATGGCCCAGTTGGTGCCATCGAGGGAGTACTCAATGGTAGCTTCCTTGACGCCGAAGCCAACCATAGGCTCAACGGAGCTATTGTAGTTCCATACCCACATCCGATACAATTTATAGACCCTGTCGAACTCATATTGGATCCAGGCCCTATCAGGATCGACGAAATTACTGAGCCACATGTCGTCACTATCTGATGAGTGCAGGTCATCGTCATCCAGTCCGGAGCCGTTAACGGTATTTTCC
>Ga0307378_10001293_pt1 | contig 40938 bp, 27 predicted proteins | sample UN1MG_FD_202238 | JGI IMG/M metagenome (GOLD analysis project Ga0307378, IMG submission 202238) | Soil microbial communities from Risofladan, Vaasa, Finland - UN-1 | ecosystem: Environmental > Terrestrial > Soil > Coastal area > Acid sulfate soil | place: Finland: Risofladan, Vaasa | collected...
GTTTCACCGCTCGCCGACGGCGGCGTTCCAGTTCTTCTGCGCTTCCTTTCGGTCTCATATATACGGTATCGGAACATTTGCTTGCGTTACCTTAGAAAAACTGGAATCAATAATGCAAAACTTATCTGGGCAAGCACTACGCCGGTTCCAGATGGTGAACCAGGTCGAATCAAAGGTGACGAGATAAGGTATAACGAAGCTGCCGAGAAAATAATGAAAGAAAACGGTGTGATGATTAACGACCTTTATGCACTCGCCCTGCCGAAGCTAAGCCAAATTCAACAACCAAATGGCAATGTTCACTTTACTACCGAGGGTTCCAACTACCTTGCTAAAAAGGTGGCTGCAAGCATTCTTGAAGCGATTGACGCATCACGATAAAAACCGATTTTAATATGCAATATGACGCTTGTTCAAGCAGGGGGCTTTTTAAGCTCTTCTATTTTTGGCAGGTCTTTCAGTGTGTTCAGACCGAAGACTTCGAGGAATTTTTTTGTTGTTCCGTACAGCATCGGTCTGCCTAAAACCTCTGCTCGGCCAACAATCTTAACCATCCCTTTATAGCAAAGCGATCTAATAACTTCGCCTGCTGCTACGCCCCTGATGGCCTCGATGTCGGGTCGTATGACAGGTTGTTTGTATGCAATTATCGCCAGAGTCTCCAGAGCCGCAGGGCTTAGTTTAGTGTCACTGCGCACCCGAAGTAATTTTTTCAGCCAATAATTATAAGGGCTCAAGGTGAGCATTTGATAGCCGCCTGCAATTTGCTCTATTTTAAAGGCGTTATTGTTCGCCTTGTATTTATCATTGAGGTTTTTAATATGCTCACGAACCTGTTTTACACCGGACTCGACAATATTAGCCAGTCGAGAGTCTGAGAGAGGTTCATCGCTGGCAAAAAGTACCGCCTCAACAACCGATTCTACCGTCGGCTCAGAATCTTGATCGGGCCGGGGCAAATCAGGTCGTTCTTCATCCAACATTTGACACTCATTATCTTGTATTTCCTGGCTTTCTTCTGTCATACGTTTTTCCACTTAAACGGGTCTGTATCTTCTTTACTTAACCTAATTTTTATTCCCTTTACCTGCTTTTGCAATTGTTTGGCGAATTTTTTCAATATAAACCGTTCCGAAACGGTATGGCTCAGGCAGATGCAGGTCAGCCCAGCCTCTCGTGCGGCTAATGCCTGATGATGTTTTAGCTCTCCGGTCAGGTACAAATCAGCCTCGGCAGCGATCACTAAATTGATAATCCTTCCACACGAGCCTGCGCAAACGGCTGCTCGTTGAACCAGCCTGTCCTGGTCTCCTATCAAACCGATCGCTTTGGCACCGGTGACATTCTTGATCCTCTTGATAATTTGTGCCATTCGTACAGGCTGGGCCAATTCGCCGATACGGCCTAAACCGAATTTCGTCTCAGTACTGCTTAGTTTTAAGACATCAAAGGCCGGCATCTCGTAAGGATGTGCTTTTTTCATCGCCGCGACGACATCCTCGAGCTTTTCTGCCGGCACAATCGTCTCAAATCGTATCTCTCTGACTTTTGCGAGTTTGCCCTTTTTACCAATCGATGGCTTCGAGCCCTTCTGAGGCAAAAAAGTTCCCGTCCCCTCAGCGCCGAAACCACAGTGGCTGTAATTACCAATCGCCCCGGCACCAGCTTCAAACACAGCATTCGATACTTCAGCCATTGATTCAACGGGGACAAAGACAACCAGTTTGTAATTATCCCCAACCGGACTTCCAACGTAATCTCCAATTGGCTTGCCATCAACAATACCAACAATCTCAGCAAGGCCATCGTTAACTCCGCCGATAGCCGAATCCAAGGCAGTATGTATTGAAAAGACTGAAATCCCGGAGCGAATCAACTCATACACAGCACTTGTCGGGCCTTCAGAAGTGATTCTCTTTAGCCCATCCCAAATCACCGGATGATAACTAACAATCAGGTCGATCTTTAGTCTTTTGGCCTCGGCAACAACGTCGTTTGTCACATCGATGGTCAGCAGAATATTTTTTACACTTTTCTGCGACTCACCAATCAGTAATCCCACGTTGTCCCAGTCTTGTGCCAATTCAAGCGGAACTATTTGTTCAATTACTGCTGCAATTTCATTTACATTCATTTTTTATAAATTCATCAAAGTCGCGTTGTAGTTTTTTTGTCATCGGCCCAACCGTACCGTCACCTACTGTATGCTGTTCTACTTTGTTTATCGGCATAACCTGCATAATAACATTCGTAAGAAAAATCTCGTCGGCAGCCAGCATGTCGTCTATCGAAAGATTTTTTTCAATTAGTTTGATGGAATTCTTCAGGGCAAGTTGGCAGACGGTCTTTCTGGCGACACCTGCAAGAACCGGCGTTTCAATCGGCGGTGTGTAGAGTTCCGAATCTTTGACCAAAAACACATTGCTTATGCATCCTTCAGCCAGGCGGTTATCAACAGTAAACCACAAAGCCTCTGCGGCCCTTTTCCGATGTGCCAAATTTAGCGCAATCATACGTGAGAAGTAGCTTGTCGTTTTATGTCCGCAGGTCGGATCACTCGGATTTTGCCTGAACGGGCAAAGCACAACCATGACGCCTTTTTTATAGTATTCCGGCGGATAAGACCGGAACTGCGTGGCGGTGATAAGAAGTGTAGCTTTTCGCTGCTGCTCGGATTCGGCCATCGGCCCGTTGGTAAGTGTCAATCGCAAACGCGCATCGGTTAATTTATTCGCTCGCAGAACTTTATAGATGGCATCGGTGATATATTGCCTGTCGTATGGATTATTTATCGATAAGCTGCCTGCGCTGAAGAACAACCTGTCCAGATGATCGGTCAGCGCAAAGACCACACCATTGGAACTTCGTATAGTCTCAAAAAGCCCCGCTCCGTATAAGAAGCCGCTGTCGGCAACTGAAATGCAGGCCTTGTCGATGTCAAATAACTTATCATTTAGAAAGACTTGTACAGCCATCTCACCTTGTATTAATCCTAAATACGATACAAATACGGAATTTAAATGTTCAAATTTTCAAAACTGACAGCTTTGCTATCATTATGAGCGATCTTTTTACGAGTGAGGAATACCAAATGCTTCGTCCCGTTCAGCTTGATATTGCTGTGTCATTTTAGTCATTAGATCTGGTTTCGAATTTTGAGTTTCGTGCTTTCTGCTTTTCATATTTACGAATTTTGGACTTTGGATTTATCTGTTTTATATCTACCACCCGTTGGCTGCTCTTTTGTGTTGCTTTTATTCCTGCCAACAGTGCCCTTGCTTTCGTAATTGTCTCAAGCCATTCTGCTTCGGGATCGGAATCTGCTACTATGCCGCCACCGGTCTGGGCAAAGGCCTTTTGATCTGCAATAATAATCGTTCGTATAGCAATATTCAAGCACACATTACCGTCTATACCGATATAGCCGATGCTGCCAGTATAAACTCCTCTGGCTGTGGGTTCAGTCTCGTCGATAATCTCCATCGAGCGAACTTTCGGAGCACCAGTGATGGAACCGCCGGGAAACATCGCCCTGAGTGCATCGCAGAATGTAGCATTGTTACGAAGTTGTCCTGCTATAGTCGCCACGGCGTGAAAAACCGTCGGATAGGCTTCGATTGTTCTCGGTTGAGTCACTGCTCTTGTCCCGGGTTTGCAGATTTTGGCCACATCGTTGCGTTCCAGGTCGATTATCATATTCAGCTCAGCCTGCTCTTTCTTGCTGCGGAGCAATTCATTAAAGTTCTTTGCATTGATTTGCTTTCCTTGACCGGTGTCGTTAACACGCCTTCTTGTGCCTTTGATTGGCTTGGTTTGTATAACGCCATTGGCAATTTTTATAAACATCTCAGGCGATGCACTAACGATATGAAAACTGCCACAATCAATGTAAGCCGCGTAACCGCTTGGATTGTAATGGTTCTGCCAATGAAAGAGTTTAATCGGCCTGGCGTAGTATTCACACTCGAACCGCTGCGAGAAGTTAATCTGGTAAACATCACCGTCGTAGATGTATCGCTTAATTTTCTCGACTGTCCGAAGATAATAATCCTTATTCATATTGCATCGAATTCGCGAAACATTTATATCGTCAAGATCAGCAGATTTAGGTCGTCGTACGCAAATTTCATGAGATTCAGCTAACAACCGCTCCAGAGCGGCAAGTTTGTCTTCCGGCTGCTCAGCATCGCCAGGCAACTGTAAAGTTATCAGCCAAAAAATCTTTTCGAGATGATCGTAGGCAACGAGCCGGTCGTAGAAGCACAGCCGAATCAACGGCATCCCAAGGTCATCTATTGTAGTGGCCGGCAGCATTTCGATATATCTGCTGATTTCATAACTGAAATATCCAGTCCATCCGCCACAAAAAATTCCCTGAGGCATTTCGAGTCTTGTATCTTGCTGTAGTTTGTATTTAGTCAAAGCTTTTTGCAGTTTTCCGAAAGGGCCTTTTTCACCGGCCCTAAATTCGAACACTTCTTTCGGTTCAGCAGCCCAATAGCTGAATCTGTCTGCATCCGCCTTGGCAATATTACCGCCGAGAATCGATGCAGTTACTCGTCCGGCGAATACTTCACTCAGGGCAGCCAAATTTATGGATGCACGGATTTTCTTATAGTGCAGTTTACAAGGAATAGATTTATCTGTCTTGATAACTGTACCTGTCGTCACCATAGTTATCCTGCCCTGAACTCGTTTATAATCTGCACGCCTGATGAAGTACCTATTCTTTGTGCGCCTGCATCTAACATTTCAAGAACCTGCTTTGCGGTTCTTATTCCGCCGGCCGCCTTTATCTTGCAGTTTGGAGCCGTCTCTTTCATCAGCTTTATATCTTCGAGGGTCGCTCCACCAGAAGGGTGTAAGCCTGTACTTGTCTTTATGAAGTCAACGCCGGATTGTTGTGCAGTTCGGCAGGCAAATATCTTTTGCTCCTGATTCAAGGCCGCCGATTCGATTATCACCTTTAGGACAACCACCGGTCTCATCGAGCGACAGATTTTCAGCACAGCTATCAGTTGATTGGATAGATATTTGAAATCACCATCGATTATCGCCGCCAGATCAGCAACCATATCAATTTCATCGGCTCCGGAAAAAATAGCTTCGTTAGCCTGAGCAACCTTGATTTTGGTCGAATCGGCCCCGAGCGGCAAACTTACTACCCCTCCGACCGTGACCTTCGATCCTGCTAACAGTTCGGCCACCAAAGCCACCCATCGTCCGTTTACACATACCGTATGAAATCCGTAGTTTTTTGCCTCCTGGCAAAGCTGTTTGATTTGTTCTTTGGTCGCCGTCGCATCAAGTAGCGTATGGTCAATGTAACCCGCCAGTTCTTCGCTTGATATTCGGTGCTCAAGATTCGACATTCCTACCCCAATAATCAAATATCAGTGTTTTATGTACCCTTTCATTTTGAAAAAGTCCGCTGCGCCAGCTATGTTTTTAAATACTTTTGTTGCTGTTTGCGTTACAAAAACCGAGGGTGCCTGTTCTGCTGCCCAGATAACATAAACTTCTTTGGCTGCTTCGTGGGCGTGCTGGAGTTCCCTTTCAACTCCGCTGGATATTGCGGCTCGCCCGTCGTCTAAACTCGGAACAAGACTAATTATCATATCCGATTGGTCAATCAGCATAAAATCGCGGGCGTAAGTCTGACTGTTAATATCGCGTTCAATCTGCCGAACCTCGTGCAAATCCAGTCGAACTTTTCGCCCTAATGCCGGTATCTCGACATAATCCAATCCTTGTTGGCTTGCTCGCTGAGCTTGTTGTGGCAGATAAGATTCTTCCAAATCGCCTGGATCGAAACAGATAAAAAATTGCTTCATCACTCGTCTGAATTCGGCAATTTCTTTTTTTACATTCTCCATATCAACGACCGCAGTCATTGGAAAACTCACATATGCTTTTTTGATTTTACTGTCGAAAAGAAGTCCATAGAACGTTTCGACAGTTTCCTCTTCAGCTCCTCGGGCAAGGCAGTAAAAAGGGGTCGTCTCGTTAATACCTTTACAGAGCATTTCCGTACCGATAATTTCTTCTTCTCGCCAGACAATTAAATCTTTCAGGGAGTGTTCGACAGTGTGTTCATCGACAAGCCGCATGTGCAATGCGGTCACGCCATCAATCAGACAGATATACATGTCGACATTGAGCCGGCGCATCTGGTCGAAGTCCACCGCCGGAAACAAACCGTGCCGCCAGCGGAAAGTTGCGTGAGTATTGACTATCAGATTAGTAGCATTGTCAGCTTTTGATATAATGTCTTTGAAGACGCTGCGCCGAAGTGAGCTTAGCCTTTTCATCGATATGTCTAAGATTTTACCGGGAGGGATATCGGGCGCTTCGGCGTACATCTGGTCACCGACATTGCACAATATCATATCTTTTCCCCTCTCCGCGGCGATTTGACATACCTTTTCAAGGTAGCTTTTCTTGTCAACGCCAACCATTCCAGTAACAACGACTATCATTTCGAACTAAAAACCTGAAACTAAAAAGTGAGAATCTATAACTCAAGATTCAAAACCTGCCGAAGAATATATTTTAGAGCCCAGGTTTTACTCGGAACTTTACTGTTAAAATAGGCGAAAAGTTCCAGCAAAATCAAAGGTTCTTCAGCCTCTGCAGCTTATCGTATTCTTTCATTGCCACAATCAATTCGTTCATGTCGCCGTTCATTATCCTATCCAGGCTGTAAAGCGATAAGTTGATTCTATGGTCGGTTACACGATTTTGCGGGAAATTATAAGTTCTGATTTTCTGTGACCTGTCGCCAGAGCCAATCATACTCTTGCGTTGTGAATCGCGCTCGGCCCTCTTTTTGCTCTGATGATATTCATAAATCCTGCCTCGCAAAATGCGCCACGCTTTGGCACGATTTTTGTGCTGGCTTTTTTCATCCTGCATATTAACAGTAATTCCCGTTGGTATATGCTCCAACCTGATAGCGCTACTGAGCTTATTAACGCTTTGTCCCCCCGGGCCGCCCGACCTGCTTACATGTTCGACAACATCATTAGGAGCTATCTGAATATCCAGCTCTTCCGGCTCGGGCAGTACCGCCACCGTTGCCGCCGAGGTGTGAATTCTGCCCTGGGACTCGGTCTCCGGAACACGCTGGACTCGGTGACCACCACCCTCATACCCTAACTCAGACCATACGCCTGGCCCTTTGACACCGAATATAACCTCGCGAAATCCATTCTTCTCACTCAGGCTAAAATCAAGTTGTTCGATCTTCCATTTCTGACTATCGGCATATTTCATATACATATCGTACAAATCACGTGCGAATAAAGCAGCCTCCTCGCCACCGGTACCCGCCCGGATTTCTATTATGATCGAATCTACATTCATATCATCGGCCATCACCAGGCTTTTCATGATTTCCTCAAGCAGAGCTGTACTTTTGCCTTCAAGCTGCCGTATCTCTTCTTTTGCCAGCTCTCTCAAATCTTCATCGTTGGTTATATCAGTTAAAATCTGCTCGGCTTCTTCAATACCAGCTACTGCTTTTTTATAGCCGCGATATTTTGTAACTATTGCTCTGAGCTTGCCTTGCTCTTTGGACAACGCTACCAGCTTAGTCGAGTCAGCGGTAATTTCCGGATCAGCAATCTGCCTGTCTATCTCGACGTAACGAGCCTCGATCTGGTCGAGTTTTAGCTGCAAGCTATCTTTTTGTTCAGCCATAAATACCATCCGCTAAAGGTGCGAAACGACAGCCCAAAGTCATTAAGCTGCCACCGAACGAGCTTTTTGTGTTTGTCCAAAAGAACAAAAAGCCCCCTTCCCGATTTTGTCAGGATGGGAGCGAGAATTGTAACCTGGAGAATCAGCTATTGTTTCTGGTCTTTTTTGTTCTCTTTTTGGGGCCCATTTGGCGTCTTTTTGTCAATTTGGGCACTTTTGATATAACTTGTGCCGTATTTCTTCTGGAATCGCTCTATTCGACCTGCAGTATCGACAAATTTCTGCTTGCCTGTATAGAACGGATGGCACATTGAGCATATCTCTGCGTGGATTTCTTTGGCGGTGCTGCGGGTCTCGAAAGTGCTGCCACAGCCGCAATGAACCACTACCTTATCATATTTTGGATGTATATCTTCTTTCATAACTGCAATGCTCCGAAATAGCAAAAAGCTGATTTTAACAATATTGGCAAATATTTCAACAAAAAAATTTTGCAATTGTTGGATATGGCGGTTATATTTTTTTCGATTATACAGCAATAAGAAGTGAGTTCTGCAAAATGAAAACCAAACTTGTAGTTATTGGGGCAGCTGGTCGAATGGGCCTTCGTATCCTTTCGTTGGCCGCCGAATCCGACCAGTTCGATATTATAGCAGCAGTTGAAAGACAGGGGCATACCGACATAGGCAAGGACGCCGGTTTGATTGCGGCGTCAGGGTCGATAGATGTCATTTTAACTGATACCTATCCAGCCACTGCCGCTGACGTCGCGGTTGATTTTTCACAGCCCGAAGCCGTAGACAAAACTATTGATTACTGCCAAGAAAAAAATCTCGCACTGGTATCAGGCACTACCGGTCTGAGCGATCAGCAGCGAGAGAAAATGAAAGCAGCTTCCAAGAATATACCTATTTTATATGCAACCAATATGAGCGTTGGCATGAACGTTTTATTCTCTCTGGCCGGTAAGGTCGCTTCGATGCTTGGCGCCGAATATGACATAGAGATAGTTGAGCACCACCATCGTTTCAAAAAGGATGCTCCAAGCGGTAGTGCTCTTACATTAGCCGAGAACATTTGCAGGGCAACAGATCGAGAATTCCCTGAATCTGTTACTCACGGCAGATGCGGTAAAGATGCCCTGCGACAAAAGGGCACGATTGGTATGCACGCCGTCCGTGCCGGAGATATCACAGGTAATCATTCTATAATCTTTGGCACACTCGGCGAAACGGTCACTCTCAACCACATTGCCAACAGCAGAGATACTTTTGCACGGGGAGCTTTACGAGCGGCAAAATGGCTTGTAGGGAAAAAGCCATCTCTATATTCCATGGCGGATGTACTGGGCAAAAAGGACTAAGAATAACCTGTCCTGGCAAAACTTAAGCGGTCGTATCTTGCGTAGTTTGAAGCGCTTTTTTACTTAGCTTTTTTGGCTTTTTTCGGTTTTTTAGGCTCTTTAGGCTTTTTGGGTTCTTTAGGCTTCTTCGGTTTCTTTTGCGTTTTAGCCGTCTTATCACGTTCCCCGGTAAGCAAAAAAGATGCGCCAACAACCAACCCCGATACTACAGCAGCCCCGGCCATGATATACCAGATTAAACCCTGTATTGTTTCCAGAATCGAAGGCATCACACCTTTTAGACCTGCCACAGCCACGACAGCAGTGTAAAGAACTATTGCCAGCGGCAAAAACAGCAGCATTCCAAGGGTATTACTTTGTGCATCCGGTGCCGCCTCAAAAAACGGCTGAGCCAATGCCGGAACCTCCAGAGACGGTTGTGGAGCTACAAGTTCTTCTTCCGAGATCATTTGATCTGCCTCAGCAGCTACGGCCTCTGCAGAATCAGCTCCTGCCAGTTCCTTGCCTTCGTCCTCAGCCGTATAAATTTCATCAAGAACTCCACCTAATGAAGTGTCATCAGCTTGCAGCGAAAGGTCAAGCAAGCCTGAGCCGCTGCCGAAAGAATCCAGGTTCACATCTTCTTCGATTTCTTCCAACGGCACTTCAGGAGTTGTCCCTGCTGTCCCCATTGGAATGGCAGTTTCGCCCATCGTATCATCTGTTACATCATAGTCCTGGTCTGTTTCTCCAAGAACGCTGGTTCCCAAGCCCGTCAGGGCAGTATCCGCGTCAGTGAGCTCGTTTGGGATAACCGGAGCACCTGTTTCAGGAGCCAGTAAAATTTCATCTGTGTTCGCTGCCTCTTCTGACGGTACCGGAGCCTCGGGTTCCGGGACTTCAGGTGCCGACATTTCGGGTTCGGGCGCTTCAAACTCAGGCATTTCGGATTCGAGAGCTTCAAACTCAGGCATTTCCGGTTCGAGAGCTTCCAGTTCCGGCATTTCGGACTCGGGAGCTTCCGATTCAGGGACTTCGGGTGCCAGCATTTCTTCTTCCGGAACTTCCGGTTCCAGGACATCTGGCGCTGAAGCCTCTATTTCAGGAATCTCGGGTTCAAGAGGCTCAAGCTCCAGAGCTTCTTCGGATTCCATAACGCCTGTGTCCGACATCAATGCCTCTATTTCCTCAACTTTGAATAGTAAATTTGGGCCATCGCGAAACTCACGCAATTTACCATCCCTGACTATCTGTTGTATTTCATCCTCTGTTTTATGGAGTCTCTCGGCGGCTTCCTGTAATGAATAGAACATACCTGCCATAATCACTTATCTCCTACCATACCAACAACGTGGTTTCCGACGGTTTTGGGGCCTTTCCATAAAAGGCTCTCATACTGAATATTGTATCCTAATCGCTGCAAATATGCAACCTTTTTTTGGCGAAAAATACAGTAAATCGATATCACAAAGACAATTTCGACGCATTTTTAGCCCCCAAATATGCATCCCAACAAAACATTGCGGCTCACCGCGATTGATGTTCTCTGCGAACAGCACAGCTTCTCTATCTACATATCCACGAGCATAAGTAGCTCTTTCCCATTAATGACGTCATAGTTGCTATATTCAGCTACTTTATCCACGATTCTTTAAAAATACTGACTTTCCTCAGATTTTCCGCCATAAGTTGCAATATTTATAAGTTCGCCGTGTGACAACAAACCAGCGGTCCTATCTGAACTCGTAAGCGCCCATATCGACTATTGCAATACCATCGCCATCTCCATCCACCAGACGCGGTTCGCCTTCAAGATCAGTCTCTACTGATATAGGGACAGCATCATTATTACCAGTATCAATGCAGGGTGAATCCCACCTCAAACGATAATCACGGTTGGCGGCATTCACAAAACGAGGATTTCTGTTGATATTCTCTTCGCCGGACCAGCCATCTTGAATATCACTGTACGTAACAATGGCATCTCCTCCGTCACTGTTTCTTATCTGCCTGCCGTTGTTATCCCATACAATGCAATTGACCAGTTCTGAGCGGCTATTTTTATAGTTATATATCCCGCCACCCGACAAACTGCCCTCGTTACTGATAAAGTTGCAGTTGGCCAATATTGCATAGCTGCTATTGCTATTGAACATCCCACCACCGAAACGAGCCAGGTTCTCATTGAACATGCAGTTGGTCATTACCGAATTGCAATTATCGTTGTAGATCCCTCCTCCAGTCTGATCGGCTCGGTTTTCGACAAAGTCACAGTTAGTCATAATAGGACTACTATTCCGATTAAACATCCCGCCACCAAACTCAGCCGAGTTCGCGGTGAATATGCAATTGGTCAGTGCCGGACTGCTGGTCTTCTCACAATAAATGCCGCCACCTAAGTCAGCGTGTCCGTTGGTTATGGTTAAGCCTTCTAATACCGAATCAGCTACTTCACCGCTATGGAAATAGAAACCTCGCCCCGAGTCCTGGCAGTCAATTATACAGCTTTCAGGGCCGTTTTCACTGCGAACCGTAACGGGTTTGCCTTTGAGGTCGATATTACGGTTGCTATTGCCTGTATACGTCCCCGGCAGGATAATGATGGCCTCCGTGGAATGAGCATGATCGATGGCTTCCTGTATAGAATCAAATGGATGCTCAGCGGAGCCATTCTCCGAGCGGTCACTGACAGCAGGATCACCGGGGCCAGGATCATTCTCAGCATCATCGTCAACATAGAACGGGCGAGAGACTTTGATTGAGATCGTTGCTTCACTGGAATAGCCACCACTCGGTAAAAAGCCGCCATCATTGGCTCTGAAGCTCAAACTGTCCATTCCAAGGTACCCTTGCCGGTGCTTGTAGATTACGAGGTTCCCAAAGTCAACTAACTCCGTGTTGACAGCAGTAATGAGCCCGGCCGTAGGATCTTCCAGCGTCCCATGGCTCGGCAATGACGTAATTATGTATGTTAGTTTACCCGGGGCATCGGGCAAGTAGTCATCCAGGGCCACCAGAGCAATTGTCATAGGCTCGCCAGCGGTTGCCACAACGGCTTCATCAACCGCGATGGGCGGTGATGGATCAATATCGAAATCAAACCACATCGTTGCATTCGAGGTACTGATGTTAGTAATGCTCATAGCAGAAGCATTGCCGGCCCACCAGTTCGTGCTCGGATCTGTAAAAGGCGTACAGCTATCAACTGAGCCGGCATCAAATAAGTCGTTTCGATCTCCATTATCCCGGTTGTTCTCAAGGTCCCACCTGCCATCCGCCTGGACGAGCGTGACCTTGTAATGGGACTCGGGGGTCATTTGCTGGTTGTCATTGCTGCCCTCTTCGTCAATATGCCAGATTGCGAGTCCCGAATCAGGAAGATTAATGTCTCGTCCGGTCTTTTGGCGATTGGCAATCATGAAGAATTCGTTGCTCAACTTCGGGTGAGGAAATTTAAAGAATTGATTGATACCTGCTGTTAACTGGAGACCTGACTGGGGAGTTTTAAACGTCGTTACAGTAGCCCAGCCGGCAAGATATTTGAGGTAAGCACACGGCGCGCAGGGATTTGTTCGGTCATTTTCGTCATGCTCTCCCATCAGACAGTATCTGCCAATCCCATGGGAATCATAGTCATAATCATAAAGATCGGGCCAGAAACATAGCATATGGCCGTTTTCATGACAAAAAGTTCTTAAACTGAGCTCATCTCCAATATATGAGACCTGATACCTATAGGACTCAACACCGTCGGCACTGAAATCGATATACCCGGCATGGGGCCAAAGTCCTTTACTCCAACCACAACTTGTCTTTCCGGCATAGAAGCAATTGATAGCATCTATTCTGCCATCGCTATTCGAATCGTAATCAGCAAAATCGAATCCACGGTTGTCTAACCAGTTCAGCGCACCAAGGACCAATTCCTCAGCCTTCGGTCCGAAATCCTCTTCGCAGTTATCATAGTAGCTCATGTCATTTGGAGCAGTATAGTAGGCTGACGGGACATAATTAGTGTAAACAAGATTGTAGTCCGAAACCTCATAGAAGTAGTCACGCACTGAGCCGTTGTTTCCATAACCTTTATAGCCCATTTCGTTACAGAAATCATACACGTCTGAAGACGAGATATTGTGTGGCGTATCGGGAAAATCAACAATAAGGCAGATTCCCTTGACGTTGCCATTACATGCCTGCTGAGGCCCACTGGCTTTTAATATGGAAAGAATATTGCCTTGAATATCAGCAAATCTGCCTCTGGCCGCTTTGATTCGAGCTTGGGCGGCTGTCTTATTGATGCGAATGTGGGGCTCTATTTGAATGTTATAAGGTAATAATCTACTTGCTGATATGCCAGTCGATACAAGCTCATCTCCATCAATTGAAAGCTCGGCATAACATATCTCCCGGCTCATCGGATCTCGAACTAATGTATGACCATCCAAAGATTCAATCACCTGATAGAACTCATCCCCCCAGATTCTAACTTTGATCATTGATCCATCCGGTTGACGAAGGTCAAAGATTTCGCCAAAAACCGCCGCCGCATAGTTATCTTCGGTCAACAAAAAAACCGGGAACATCAAAACAGCCATAAAAATGATGCTTTTAAGTTTCAATTTGTTTCTCCTGAACAAATAGTTTGTTTTTTGGCGCACCTAAAGCGAGGGACTGAGAAGGCTGTAAGGGTCGTAGAGACACAAATAAAATGAATGTCATACCCTTTTCTCCTTGTTGCTCGAGGCGAGAAACCTTAAAAGCTAATTTTATTATACACTCTTTCGTCTTTCTGTAAAGAAAATTTTAGCCAAATCTCAGACTTGTATAATCATCAGGGCACAGTGACTGTAATCAGACCTGCTCTGTCACGACAAACGGTTTGCGGTAATCCCTCGTCAAAAGCTTGTTCGCCTGTTCTGAAAACTCTCCGAAGAACCTTTCTTTCTTCGAATTCATCCTGAGCCAGGGACCAAGGACCGCTGGTGTCTTTTTAAGTCTCACTCCATTGGCTGCAAGATGGCTTTCAAAACGCTCGAAAGCTTCCAGCGAATCTTTGTCGCCCTTGATTATTTCTTTGATTTGCTCGTTTGAAGATTCTGCACCGATTCGGTGGGAAATGTTCCCCATGTGACATAGACAAGTAGAGAGGTGTCCTTCGAGGATATCGGTTTTAATATCGCTGATTTTTCGGCTGCGCACCGCCTTGATAAAGCTGGCTTGAGGTCCGGGGCTGTTTGGTTTGAAGCGTTTGATTTCTTTACCCTTATTATCGTAGAACACACCCTTTATAAGGTCAGCATATCCATTCTCACATTGAACCACCACACCAGTGTTGGGCGAGGGGCCAGGGCGTCCGCTTTGCATAACAACGCCGTTACTGCTGAGGGCACGATAGATGTCCATCGAAGAATCATCTTTTTTCGTAGGCAAACCCCGCACCTCATAGATAATCGGGGCTCGTTCGCAGTCGTACATGGCTATCTGAGTGTTCGGTGTTTCGCCGTCATCGTCGTACCCGAAACGCCCGCCAATACTCATCACGCGCTTAGGTAATTCAGTCTGGCCCAAAACCCAGCGGCATACGTCTAAGTGGTGTGGTCCGTTGTTACCGATTTCGCCGCACCCGGTTGCCCATACCCAGTGCCAGTCATAATGCAAATTCTTGCGCATTAAGGGTGCCATTGGAGCCGGTCCGCACCACAAATCATAGTTCACCGACTCAGGAACCTTTTGTGGCCCATTTACCTTTCCCATACTTTTGCGTCTTTTGTAGCAAAAACCACGTACAACCACGATCTTGCCGAGCTCACCCTGCTGGATGCAGCGGATTGCCTCGGCCAGCCCTTCATTGGAGCGGAGGTCAAGGTCGGCCTGCACGATGCGGTTGTACTTTCGCGCGGCCTCGACCATTTTACGACCTTCAAAAATATTGTGCGAAACCGGCTTCTCAACACAGACATCCTTGCCCGCCTGGCAGGCCCAAACGGTTACGAGCGAATGCCAGTGATTCGGCGTCGCAGTAGAAACGGCATCGATACTCTTGTCTTCCAACAACTTGCGAACATCGACGTAGGCATCGACCTCCTGATTACGGGCCTTGAATTCCGACACTCCGCGGGTCAGAATATCTTTGTCAGCATCACAAAGGGCCACGACCCGCACCCCGGGTATTTTCAGATATGCATTGATATGCGTTCGGCCGTGGCCTCGAAAACCCACGACACCAACCCGAATGTCATCGTTTGCCCCTCGCACGCGGGAAAAAGGCTGCATCAACGTGATACCGGCGGCAATCGAACTGCTCATAAAATCTCGGCGTGTGATATGTTTCATCGTCAATCTCCTGTAATCATAAGTGAATAAATCTGCAAGAATTTCTCTGGTGTTGTTGTACTTTGAACAAAAGGAAATGATACTAACGGACCACACTTTCGTCAAACCTTTAGTTGAGGCGTTGCCATTTTTAGGCGAGGCGAAAAGACATAGCCGACGGTTAATTGTTTTCCTTATATCTTTAAATTCGGCTGACTAACCGCCTCATTGACGCCAGAAGTAATGCCAATTGTATTCCAGTTCGATTGTCTTGCCCGGCTTGAGTTGGTATTCCCAGGTTATACGACCAAATGCGTTGAAATGATACCACCAGTAGGGCCAATTGTACCAATGCCACCAGAATGGCAGCTCGCCTGCAGCCATCCATTCGCCCTCATGTCTGCCCAGGCGCTCGATCAAACCTTCGTGGCTCGCGTTATCAATGTGACCCAGGACAGAACGCCGGATTTCCAAATCCACGGTTTCAGCTCGGTGGTTCGTCAGGCTGATGGTTCCAGCAAGATTACTTCGACCATAAGTATAACCATCCCATTTGGATGCATCGGGTATGCGGTCAGTTTCCTTGTCCAGCTTCTCGATGGTAATATCTACGGCACTGGTCAGCTCCAGGTCACTCGATGCACCAGAAGCAGTGTAGGTCATCATGCCCTGTGCAACGATGCGGCCTTGATTAAGTATCAGTGCCGGGGCGGTTGTTAATGGACATTTAGCGCTGTTGACAAGGCGTATCTTGTGCATGACCTTCGGCGCATGGTAAAGTTGTGCCAGCTTAGCCTGCTGTTCATTGTTGAAGTGCTGCCGAACCTCCAGCGGCGGACCAAACGGAAGGTCGAGCACAAAAACGTCCCGATACTCCAGCTCATACTCGGCAACAGGCACGACCATCCGCTGACCTTTTTTCAATGTTACATGCTCCAGTGTGAAAACATACAGGTCCTCATTCCCGCCTGATCCGGCAATGTCGGGACCAAGATCGATCGCATCACCGGTATCCGAAACATCGGCAGGGCGCGCCGGCATCCGCACCTGGCTCATAATCATATTGGAAAAAGCATAGGCGCTTTGAGTATCACTGCGAAAGTGTCGCGAGAGCTGTGCCACCGTCTGCTGTAGTGAGATTGGGTCCGGTGTGTTTTCGAATGCGAATTTTGGTACGCCAATCACAAGATGAGCAGTTATGTCTTCGACGTCCGTTAATTCGTTGATGATGGTCGCCTGAAGTTTAACGACGGCACTGCCTTTACCGTTGATATCAACTCGATAGTTGGGAATCCAGCGGATGCCTCGCTGAACGTACACCATGCCGATATTTGCTGCATCTTTGGACTTGTGATTACCCCAATCGAGCCTGAGCGTCATCATGTCCCGGAACTCCTCACAAGCCACACCGGTCTTAGGTTCGTCAAGAAAAGTTATCTCCTGAATCTGATTAATGGGCACAATTTTAACACCCTCGGCAACCTTCAGGAGAACAACGTCGCTTCGCACAGGCAGGGCTTCCGGGGTGCCGGGCGGGCTGGTGCGGCCAAGCTCTTCAGAGCTTCGGGCCGGAATTCTGAGAATGGTAGCCTCGTAAGTGTTCCCGTCCTTGATGCGAACTCTGGCGCCGATGTTTCCCTCGATTAACTCCGGGATTGTCAGGGCCGTTCGTTCGAACGTGATAGGACGTTTTTGGGTCGTGACGCCCGTGAGTTTGGCCCTGGCGTCCGACGAATAAGCCCAGAACGTTCCGATGACAGGCCTGGGCAGATAATCGATGGTGACGTTTCCGTAGGGATCAGCCGGTACTTGACCCTCGTGCAGAACGAAGGCGTGTCCGTCTTTGAAGATCGTAATCTCTCTGACAGGCATGCTTGCCGGCGATCCTGTATTGACATTGGCCAATGTCTCGGTCTGAATGAAGAACGGCGCACAGATTCCGAGAAGAAACACAGGCACGATGAGTGATTTCCGGTTTTGTCTTACGTGCAACATTTTGCTTTCTCCTTTTTGGAATAGATTATAAAATGGATTCGCGAACTATATAAATTATACGATAGACCAGGTTGAGCGTTGGGTAAAATGTATGTAAAATACCACGTTAGCTTTTTTTACAAAACATTTACAAAACCTAAGCCCCTATTTTGTCTATAATATAGACAGGAACAGGTATGACTATGGACCAAAAAGTATCCATATTAGTAGTTGAAGACGAAGAGAAAATACGAACAGCCCTGACGGATTTTCTGGAGTTTAAGGGCTTCAAAGTTACCGAAGCGGCGGACGGGCTTCAGGCCGAGCGAGCTGTCGCTGAAAACCAGTTTGATTTGATTCTGCTCGACCTTATGCTGCCTAAAATCAGCGGCGAACAACTATGTGCCAAATGGCGCCGCGATCCGCCTAAAGGCGGACAAACTCCCATTATCATGTTAACCGCCAAAGGACAGGAAAAAGAAAAAATATCCGGACTGAATCTCGGCGCCGATGACTATATTACCAAGCCATTTTCGCTCGAGGAGTTACTTGCGCGAATAAACGCAGTGCTTCGCCGCACCGACCCTGCCAGGGCGGTTGGTCAAACTTTTAAGTTTGCGGATTTGGATATCGATATAGCAGCCCTGAAAATTAAACGCAGTGAAAAAGAGATAGAAATTACTAAGCGGGAAGCGGCAATCATACAGTACTTTGCGGCAAATCCTAATCGAGTAATCAGCAGAGAAGAACTCTACAAGGAAGTCTGGAACGAGACTATGACCGAATTAGGTACAAGAACTGTGGATATGCACATCGCAAAACTGAGAAACAAAATCGAGCATGATGTGACTAATCCAAAGATCATCAAGACTGTTCGTGGCGCGGGCTATAAATATGAAAGCAACGGATAAGAAATAGCGGGCCGTATTCACACTAAACGTTAATAAAAGACAAATGTACAAGCGACTTATTATATTATCGGTTATAATTCTTGCGGCTGTCTGCGGATTGGCCTGGATGGGATACCACTCAATCCGGATAAGGGCACAGGGTATGGAAGGTGCGCGTCTGGGAGAATTTGCCGCGGTTGCAGAACAGATCAGGCAGGATGTTAAACGCAAGCTCGATGAATTCATGCAGACGGAACAGAATCGTCCATATACCGATTATCAATACTACTATGTGCCTGAGAATGCCGCGCCAGACCAGCAGCAGATGCCTGTGCTGCGTTCGCCGTTGGGCGGTCGGCTGGAACACGGCCTTGCCTACGGTAATTTTCAAATTGAGCCCGACGGCAATATCATCACACCAAATGACGGCTTGGAACAAAGACAAGATATTGCTGACTCTGATAATGAACTGTATGCAAGGGCTTTGTTGAACAGGCAAAACATAGAGAATAACCTGCTGCCTGCGCTGAGTGGAACGACACATGGTTCATTAAAGATGAATTTATACAACGAAAGTGAAGTCTCTCCACGAGCCCAGGCAAAAACACCTGAGCAAATTCAATTGGCCCAGGGCGAGAAAAGCAATTTATCCCGAAGACAGCGAGGTAAAAATTATCCTATCGAGAGCCTACAGAGCAAGGACCAGAAGACTCGGGTGATACAGCAAAGACGTTCCATTCTGGAGCAAAACGTTGCTTCGAACGTGACTGCTCTGTCACAGCAACCAATCAAGAAAGAAGCAGTCCAGGCTCAACCTCCCACGACCGTGGCAATCCAGGACGAGCAAATGGCAGATCTATATGAGGGGCAGGCACCACCCATGGACAAAAGCCAAACAGAGACAGTCCAGGTACGCATTGAGCCATTTGTGCCAGTGGTAGTCCCCGGCGAGCAGGCCGAGCAATCCGTTTTTGGCGGGCAGGTGTTCCTGTTGCGACACGTACAAATCGAAAACAATCACTTCCTGCAGGGCTTTCAGCTCAATGAAAAGAAGCTCATCGAGGAAATCGATAAGTCTGCACCGAGATTTATGCGAAAAGGCATGAGTTTTGAATTATCAACGAGAGAAAATGCCCACGACAATGGAGATGTTGCCTATGCCGCAATACTAAACTTCGGCTTTGGTGATTTGGTCCTGAACCTTAAAGAAATCGACCCTGAGTGGATCAAAAAACAGATAAATCATCTGCAGTATTGGTACTTCAGTATCATTTCGGTTGTGCTCCTGGCGATAACACTCGGACTGGCAAGTCTTTGGCGCAACGCCAGGGCGCAGATAATGCTGGCGCAGAAAAAGGATGATTTCATTTCAGCAGTATCGCACGAGCTGAGAACCCCTCTGACTTCGATAAGAATGTACTCCGAGATGCTGGAAAAGAACTGGGTCAAATCGCAGGACAAGGTCGCCGAATATTACAGGAGTATGCGACAGGAAAGCGAAAGACTTAGCCGACTGATAGAGAACGTTTTAGATTTTTCGCGCATCCAAAGGGGTCAGAAAAAATATACCTTCAATGCAGGTGATATAAACAAGTGCGTTGCAGATGTGGTCGAAATGATGAAGCCTTACGCAGCACAGGGAGGCTTTTCGATAAAAACAGAGTTTGGCCAATTAGAGCAATCGGTTTTCGATAGTGATGCAGTTACGCAGATAGTAGTTAACCTGCTGGACAACGCAATCAAATACGCACGCAATGCCGATGATAAAACCATTACGACCCGTACCGCAAGTGACGGCCAATTCATTTTAATCGATGTCGAGGATCACGGTCCCGGCGTACCCCATCGGCAGCGAAAAAAGATATTCGAGGAGTTTTATCGCTCAGGAGCCGAGGCGACACGAGAAACCACCGGAACGGGCCTTGGCCTGGCTCTGGTGACAAAATTCGCCGAGGCCCACAACGGCTTCGTGGAAATCATTAACGCCAAACCAACCGGCGCGATATTCAGAGTGGCCTTAGCTGCTCGGATGTAGCAACGCGGTCCCTCCAAGCAGAACCGCCACCGTAGGGCAAAGGTTAATATTCCTGGACATATGTTTTACTTCTGAATTGAAAGTAGGCCTGCTGTATCGAATCAGAGCCAGTACATTTGGAAATTGCAGGGTGATATGGTCTCTACCTGAAATTGTTTTTAAGAGGAGATACGAACTTAGAGATTTTTACCTGGCAAGTAGTTAACATCTCCCAGCGATGAATAACAACTAACGGAATCGATTATTTTTTCAAATGCTTAGCAATGTAGACACGAAGAGGACATTTACAAAATGCACCACAGCCAAAAAGTATCCTGAATTTGCATGTCGTTCTGCTTTCGTCAAAACAGTCAGCATACGTATCCAATCCACGATCCTCTGCTTTGCAAATGTTCTCAAAACCCGACTTATAGCATTCACAATCTTTTGGGCAATCGACCGAAGACATGATTTCTTCTACTTTACTTTTCTGCTCTTGAGTCAATTCCACTTCGTCTCTCCTTTGAGATTCTTACAAAGCATAATTTACTGTTTTAATTTTTCTCAAAATCCGCTCCGTAAAAGAAGGCTATTTTATTCCTATTATGTATCGGCCATTTCTACAGTCGGCTTGATGTGGTCATTGGCTGGTTAATTTGATTAGCTGTCGTTTGACGGTCTTACTCCACCCTTCTTCTGATTGTTTGTTAATGTTCCACCCCAAGTCTCAAGTAAGTCCTATATCAAGAAAATATCGGGAGGTTATGATTGTTAGATAAATCGGATCGAAAAGATTTAATTTTAAAAAACTTTTTCGGATTAATGTAAGAATATAGTTAGCTTTATAACAGCTTTATTGGAAAATCCCTTTGTAAGAAATTTCTCAATCTCAATTATCTACTTTGGGACTCAACCTCCGACTGTTTATCTTGCCTGGGGAATTAGCGATGATTTCCAGCCGCTATTTAACAACTCGCTCAACTCGGCCACAATATCCGCATACTTCAAGTCTCTGGCAAGATTGTTAAATTCACCAGGATCTTCCGCATGGTCATACAACTCAGCATTTTCGGGACCGCCCCATTCGGTATAGCGCCACCGTTGAGTCCTGAGGCTGCGGTTTTTTTCGCTTTGCGAGGTAAACGCCGCTTTTTTCCACGGGCGCTCGGGATCTTTCAGCAAGGATTTCATGCTGATTCCATCCAGTCCCGCCGGCACTCGCAGCCCACACAAATCCGCAAGCGTCGGGTAAATATCCATCAACTCAACCGGGCGATTGCACAAAGCCCCTGCCTTTGCCACATCTGGTGCAACTATTATAAATGGCACCCGAGCTGCGTTCTCGAACAGAGTATACTTTCGCCAAAGAAAATGTTCTCCCAGATGCATCCCGTGGTCTCCCCAAAGGCAAACAACGGTGTTGTCCTGACGACCGGCTTGCTTTAGGGCATCCATTATTGTGCCAACGCAGGTGTCGACATAGGAAATACAGGCATAGTACGCAGCAATCACCTGACGCTTCTCATCTTCACTTAGCCACTTATCATCTGTCGTATTGAAAAAAGAATATTTGTGAGGGACATCTGCAAGATCGTTCTCTGGATTCTTCGCCAGAGTGATTTCTTCCGGCGGATACAATTCGAAATACCTGTCTGGTGCTCTCAATTCATAATGAGGCGAGTGAAGACCTACAGCCATAAACAAAGGCTTATCGTGCTTTGCCTTCAGTTCCTTAGCAACTGCATCCGCTATTGCACCGTCCCGCTGTTCGCTGTCTTCCAATCCAGTAGGTCCCCACTTTAAGCTTCGTGCAGTATAGTCATTTTCTTTTAGCCACGCCGGTCGCTTGGCTTCTGGAGATATCGGTGGTCGGACAGGTGACTTGCTCCTTGCGGGCAGCTTCTTGAGCCACATTCGGTCTTCCCTTGCCTGGGCTTCTTTCGTGGCATCCTTGAAGTAGCTTTGATGGTGGTGTATTTTGCCGCAATTGACGGTTTCATAACCGTTGTCCCGGAAAAATTCAGGCAGTGCTAACATACCTTTCGGTATTCTCTGCCTCCAGTCGACACTGTTATTGAAAACCCCGGTTGTTTCCGGCCGAAGGCCTGAAGATATACAGGCCCTTGAGGGATTGCAAACGGCAACCTGACAATAAGCCCGATTGAACAAAACTCCTCGCTTAGCAAGGGCGTCAATGTTCGGGGTCTTGACCACGGGATGTCCATAACAGCCCATTAAAGGAGCAATGTCCTCAATAGCAATAAAGAGGACGTCCGGCTTTTCGTCCGCCTTGCGTTTGCTACCATAAGCTCTTTCCAGCAATACCATCTCTCCAAAAACGCCAGCCCAGGCGAACAAACTACTTTTCTTAAGGAAATCTCGACGGTCCATCGCTACCCATCCTTTCTGCTGAATTCATCATATGGTCACCACTCAACACTTCAACAAAGAACCATACCTGAAAATATCAAATTTTACAATCACAAAAAGATACTACCGAACTTAAAAAGATTTTTATTATAATTCTATAATTTGATATACTGAGACTCTGGAAATGAGCGTATATGGTGCTTATGAAGCATAAATTGAGGAGACGAATATGAAACCTGAACGCAGGATTATCATAACGCTGCCTTCTCTTTTACTCCTTATTTTCGTCGTCGCTGGTAAAACCCGGGGGAGTAATTTTCCAGAGACACCCGAAGATGCATTCGCCGCCATCGGCCCGGCTTTGGTCAAGGGTGATTTCCACCAGTACCCTCCATTCTACAACAACGTTATTTCGCCCCATGCAGTCGTTGCCAAAGCAGAGGGAAACTGGTTTATCTACTACACTCAGGACCGCTACAATCTTAAAGAGGACCGCGGTAATCTCAGTTCGTGCAGTCTTATCTTTCTTTATAATGAAACAACCGGCCATGCCGTCCGCAAAGGCGGCCCGGCACGTTTACCCTGATTATGTTAAATTTACTAATATGTACTTGTTCGACCAGTTCCAATAATGTTAGATTTCAGATGTTAACTTTTAACCTGCCGAAGTGCTTGTAAAACTGATATGAAACCAATTCTAATTATTTAAGAAGGTGTGATTACAATGAAAAGAAAAAAGCGTATTTCCCGACGAGAATTTATGGGCAAGCTGGCTGCATCCACGGCAGCCATAACCATTGTACCCTCTCATGTCCTGGGACGAAATGCCCCCAGCAACAAACTGAATATCGCCATGATCGGTGCCGGCGGACGGGCCCGAGCCAACCTCAATGGTGTGGAAAGTGAGAACATCGTCGCATTGTGCGATGTTGACAATGAACGGGCGAAGAACATATTCGATGCACATCCCAGGGCCAAGAAATACAAAGATTTTCGAATTATGCTGGATGAAATGGACAAATCCATCGACGCGGTGATTGTCTCCACTCCCGACCACACCCATGCAGTCGCCGTCATGAGAGCTATTAAAATGGGCAAGCATGTATATTGTGAAAAGCCTCTGGCTCATTCGATTTACGAGGTCCGCCAAATCACCGAGGCTGCCCGTAAACACAAGGTCCAGACCCAGATGGGCAATCAGGGACATTCTTCAGAGCAGATACGCATGATGTGTGAATGGATCTCGGACGGCGCCATTGGCGAAGTCCGCAAGGTTTATGCCTGGAGCAGCCGGCCTTCCGGTGGTGCGGCCTTTGCCGTGAATATGAAACGTCCCGAGGATACCCCGCCTGTACCTGAAGGACTGGATTGGGACCTCTGGCTTGGGCCGGCCCCTTACCGCCCATATCATCCCGACTATCTGCCTTTCAAATGGCGTGGATGGATTGATTTCGGCACCGGCGCATTGGGGGATATGGGTTGTCACATCTTAGATCCCGCCTTCTGGGCACTGAATTTAGGCCAGGCGGATACTATCGAGGTCGAGGCTACGACCACTCAGTATGTACCGGAAATTATGGAGGAAACCTACCCAGTCGCTTCCATCGTTCGTTATAAATTCCCGGCCCGCGGCAAAATGCCGCCAGTCGAGCTGACCTGGTCCGACGGCAGGCTGCGTCCCCCCCGGCCTGATGATATGGAAATCAATAGAAACTTCGCCGATGAAGGAGCTTTGCTAATCGGGCAAAACGGCAATATCATACACGACTCCCACGGGGCCAGCGGACTTCGGATAGTCCCGGAATCCAAGATGAAGGCCTATGAGCTGCCTCCAGAGACTCTGCCCCGCTCCAAAGGCCATCATCAAGACTGGATACTCGCTTGTAAAGGAGCAAAGCCGGCAAGTGCAAACTTCAACTACGGCGGCCCCCTTACGGAAATGGCGCTATTAGGAGTTTTGGCCATACGCAACCAGAATCGCAAATTGATCTGGGACGTGAAGAACATGCGAATCACCAATAACAAAGAGGCCGACAAATACGTCAAACCGCAATTTCGGGACGGCTGGACCCTGTGAGTCGTATTTAAAGGACGGCGATTGGCTTTGAATTGGCTTTGTTTTTTCGCCGCCTCTTTGCGCACGAATCTCCATAAGTCATTGCTATTACTGATATTGCGCTAATTCGCCCTCCGGCAAATTGGCTTTGTTTTTTCAAATTAGGTTCTGTTAAATGCCGTTGTTTCGGATTTCGGATTTCCGGGCAAAGCCCGGCGAATTGGCTTTGTTTTTTCAAATTAGTCTCAATTTTTCTCACTATTTCGCCTCATTTTGCCGTACTTTCTGCACTATTCGGCTGATTTTAGCGCGTTTTGGTTGTGGTTTTGTTTTGAAAATTCATGATTTTGAACATTTGATATTGTTTCGGATTTAGGATTTCGTGCTTCGGATTTCCGGGCAAAGCCCGGTATTTGGCTTTGTTTTTTCAAATAAATCTGTATTTTTCTCAATAATTTGACTCTTTTTGTCATGTTTTCTACCCCATTCGGCTGATTTTCGCACATCTTTTTGATTGATAGCCTTCAATTTTTGCATTTTTGGAATTTGATTTTTGATTTGTTTTCCGCTAATCGACATACTACATACTACATACGATATACTAACCACATTATACCACAAATCCGCCTAAAAGTCGAGTGAAATCCTTGCATAATCCGGCCATAAATGCCCCTTTTGAGATGATTAGAGATTAGAAAGGAGTGAATTCCTTGTATCCTGTGTCCTGTATTCTGTTTTTTACTTTCTGCACTACTTTATAGCCCAGTCTTAAATCGTGAGCTTTGTCGAACGGCCGACGTAAAACGGCGATAAATGCTGATTCGTATTGCGTTATGTGTAGCTCCCCGTAAGGGGTCCTTGGGACTGCCACAGGTATTGCGTGATGCGTTTTGCGTCGTGCGTATTGAGGAGGTCAGCACGAAGAAACACGAAGAAAACCAAATAGTCAATAGTAAATAATAAATGATAGGTCTATCCCAATTTAATTGTCAACGTGAATTAGCAGCTTTGAATTTCCCGGAATAAACTAAAATTAATTGTTGACTGAAAATTTTTCAAGTTTTCTACAGTAAAACAATATGAGCAAATGATGGCAACGAAAAGATGTTAAGATTCGGGTATTATTTACTTGACGTTTATGTTCAGAATAACGGTGTTGTCGCTGCTTAAAAGCAGGATAGGGGTACAATGGAGATTGTAGACTTTGAGAAATGGCTTCAAAAGTAAAAGAGGGAGAGCCAGAAAGCAAATAGCCGAGCATAGCCGCTTCGCTTGAAAACATGGAATACCTACCCGTTAAAAGGTTGCTTCTAATTTCATTAACATACTTGGAAACTGCTCCCTCGGTTGGAATCACTTTTGCCTCTATAGTGAAGTGCGAGCGAACATTTCCGCCGCGCAGGCGAAATCCAAGATCAGAGCTTGGTGTTTGTCCAGATGGTTTCCTTCGTTCGCGTTCAGGTTGTTGGTGAACTACTTGATAAGGTGAAGATGGTGGCATTATATCATTAATCCGGCAGTAGGCCGCATATGTTATATCGTCCTCCAGATTCTCATCGGTTTTGTTCACATCGAATGCTTCGGCCAAGAGCTTGTCAAAACCTTCCCATACATAACCGAGCAGAATGTCGATAGCATCTGGATGCCATCGTTTTGCAAGAATGACAAAATCCTCTGGGACCGGATAATTCATCTGTATGGGAGTCGGACGCCTATGCATGAGCTATTGGTTCCTTATCAGAGGATCCCAACTGTGACCAGCGATGAAGGTCGGCTGTAACTTCATCAGCGTCCCGCAATGCAATTGACTGTGTCCAATATCGAAGTTGGTTTGGTTTAATCAGAAAGACGGTTGGAATGTTGCATCGTACCCCATGAACCTTGACTGAAAGATTCTGGTACACTCTGCAGACCCTCCTGTAATAAATTGCGCCGTTGTTCTGTTTGTGGAACAAAAGATCTAAGTCTGCGAATTTTAGCAGCAACTCCTTCTTGTTAAGATCCTCATAAGATATAGACTTATGTTCTGGCCAGTCCAGATGAATTGCAATGATACGATATGGAAATTTTGTATCCGAGTCAGTTGTAAAAATAGTAGCACAGATAGACTTGTCCTCTCCAAAGCCTGATTTTAAAACCTGGAGAAACCACTCACAATAGCGAGACATTACATTCGAACTCTTATTTGACAAAGACTCGATAGGCTGGCGTCCGGGGGGTATTTCATGTAATTTACCTTTGAAGTCAGGAATACTTATGTCCAGAACGTTACTTACAAGAATTCTGTCTACTTCAGTTAAGCCATAGAGATCAAATGCTGCACTGTCAATCTCGCATATGCTCATAGTCAATAATTGGGAGAATGTTATTTCTGAGCTATTTGGCATCGGAAGAGTTTCAAAATCCTCTTTTCTCAAAGAAGGTATAAAACTGGCTAATCGGCCTGAAGTTAGATAGTAATAATAGACGGCGAATGAACTATTTGCAGCGATTGCAAATGCTGTTAACGTCTGCTCAGATTCTTCTTTAACGCCCATGAATGACTGTGAATATAGTAATAGTTTTGCCGTGTCTTGTTTTACTATGACTGCTTTAAACCGTCCTTCTGCAACTTTCCATGAATCTCGCATAATTAATAGAGGCAACTCGAAGATCTTTTTCTCCCTTTTTTTCTCGAACATTTCATTTTCGTTTGGCGGGAAACATTTTAGACTATTAACCAATTTTAGACGTTCAAATAATTCTTGATCTTCCAATACAGATAAATTCAAACGATCTGGAAACGGCCTTGCTTCTTTCTCTCCACGAATAAACCCCTCGTATGCTCTCCATTTGACAAACTTTGGACTTGATAGAATTTTCCTAATGAAATCAAGGTCTCTTCGAGTACCTAAAGTCAAGGCTGGCCAGACTATAGGCTCTGTTGCAGCTTCTTCAGGCCATATCCAGTTCAGATCTTGTGCATCAATTACGACACGATACTGATCTTCTTCAGTATGCGTTTGTTTTGGGGACCAATAAGCAACCGGCTCACCATTTGGTTGAGTTGGTCGCATTTTGATAATACATGCTGGTCCGACAGCAGTTGGAAAAATATTCAGGAACCTAAGGGCGGAAAGATTGAAGACCTCGTCAACTTTATAATTTGTGAAAAGCTTACTGCGAAATTCCAAAGCTGTCGAGTTAACGTTAAATAATAGTGAGCCTGCAGGTTGGATCATACAGATTTGTCCAGTTGGCTTGCACAGCTTGGCTGACTTTGCTAAGAAGAGGGTGGCAGACTGCTTGTCAACCGGCCTCCAACCGTTTTTATTTGCCCAAGTTTTTGCCGTATTCGTCAGACTTTGCTTACCCCAAGGAGCGTTCCCAACAATACGGTCGTACTGGTTTCGTTTAGATTGGGTAGTTTCCGTACAAATCTCTTCAATATCATCCTGAAAGAAATCGATGGTGCGTAGTCTGACCTCTCGTAGGGAAGGAAAATGAACTTGGCTCCAATAGTGTTTTGGATCTATCTCGTCACACATGGCGAGGTAGAGACTGAAGGAAGAAACACGAACCGCACTAGGCTCAATATCTACTCCAAAGATGTTCTCTTCAAGTAATTTTCGGAGGATAGCTGCAGGTGGTTCTTTACCAGGATTTGCATTTCGCCATCGATGTACAAGACGTTGGAATGCTTTGACAAGAAAAACAGACGAGCCACAGCAGGGATCTAAGATTTTCAAATCATACTCTTTACCGTTCCAAGGGAGGACCTTGTCAAGCATGAAATCAACGAGGAATGGTCGCGTGTAGTGTTCACCGATTCCGGAGTCAGTATCCTTTCTCTTAGTAACGAATTCTTCGTAAATGCTGCTAATGAATTCAAGTGGAATTGTGTCGAAGGAATAATGCCGCCAGAGCAAATATTGGCCGTTTTTCATCTGTAACTTTCCACTTATGAAATCCGCGAGAAGCTTCATATGCGCTCTCTTCACATGATTGAGTTCTCTCGTATAGCTGCTTGGAAATAGATCGCCGTTGAATCGCTGGTTCAGCCATTTGAAAAGGGCAAAAGTGTCGGACTTATGTCTAAGGATGGAAGATAAATCCTCGTAATTATTGGATAGGACACCTTCTTTATGCAATGCATGGAGCTTTCTTATATTGAGCGCTGCGTTTCCTTGGTTATCCTTTCTATGAAAGAGGAACTGGACAAAGATTATCCGAGCAAGCAAATCATGTGCGATATCCTGAGGAAGTTCCGACGTCAACTGCTCGCGTACGTATTGGAGATTCTTAAGGAGCATTGTATCCGCACGTTGGTTTCGGTCAAAACGATTACGATGGCGCACAAGAAATTGTCCGGAGGCAAGATATATCCAATGGAGTGTGTTGACAAGATATTCGAGATTTAGCGACACACCGTCACCTTCGGAAACGATGGGGTCATTGGGAAATGTGCCAGACTTCGCATCCGGTGCCTCATAACAACTCCAGACACGTATAAGGTGCGGTTCTGCCGTGATTAGTATTGGAGAACGGCAGAAGTTCCAAGCCAGCCTGCGTGTCTCATTTAGGTCTTCTGGTGTAAGCGCACTGGCGAATTCACAGAATATCGCAATAGGGGCATCGGTGCTATCATCAAGCGGATTACCAACAAGAACGTATACGTGCACTTGCTCTTCTCCAAGTTTCCGAGCAAGTGGTTTTTCTATTTTAAGATGGGCCAGACGAGAATAGACAGCGGGTCCACCTCCAGGTGGACTAACAATATGATCTGGTTTTGGCCACTGTAATCGGTTATGAAATTCACTTAGTAGTGATAAATTCATCTTCTAAAATCCAGTATATAAGTTACTTGTATCATACAGCAACCAGAGCAACCAGGCAAGTCTACTCGTTCAAATTTACTTTTGTTTTTCAATAACCTTGAGAATCTAAAGGATTCCGTGGACATACTTATTTCCATGGATTTTATGGACAACCAGTGATTAATATTTAAGTAACACTGTCTTATTAAAATTCTAATTCTCGTAAATCTCTTAAAAACGTATGTCGGATGCCTGCCCTTAGCCAGGCAAGGCATCCGTTCTTCTGACATAATAAAGAGACTCTTCACTACATTAAGCTCATTCACCAATCTAAGATTCCTTTTCGCTCAGGATGGGCAAACGAGTTGCTCATCCTAAGTGTCGAAATTATCTCTTTTCGTTGCGGACCTCTCAAAGATTTAATATTAGCACTACATATAAGTACAATCAACCAAATTCTCCATTACAACACCAGCTATAATTAAAGGCGTATCTCATGCCCAAAATGTTGATGTTTTTTACGGATATTTTCTGCGATATTGATGCTTTTAATGGACTGCAAGAATTCAGGGTTGTAACTGATCGGTGCCTGAGTGCAAGCCACAGAATCGCTCACGAGCCGGCCACCTTTTGTGCCGCCCTGGCCGCAACAGCAGTCAATGTCACTACTATGAGGCGAATATATACTATTATTTTGTTCTTTGCCGGAAGTGATATTTCCGGCCATCCCTGCTAAACAAAAGACAATCCCACTTTTTTTGCAACACCGCGTACGTGCTCTGCAGCTTGACGGTATTCTTCTGCGCCTTTCAGGTGCTCCAACATCAGCGGAGTGTCCGGTATTTTGCTGAGTTCTTTCAAAAACGTCGCGTAGTCCAGTCCACCCAATCCCGGACGAACCTCGTCAAGGTGAGTAGTGAGTTCCGGATGAAGGAGAATATCCTTGGCATGACAACTCTTAATATAAGGACCGAGTTTTTCGAATAATTCGCGAATTAACCGGCCATTCCCGAAATACCGCTGTGGGCTGCACACAAGGTTGACTGGGTCAAGATGGACGGCGAAATGCTTCCGATCCATAGCCTTTAGTAAGCGGAGATACGAATCAGGTGAATCAGGATAAGCCCACGGCATAGTCTCCAGTGTAAAGTAGGTCCGGGTCGGCTTGACATCATCGATAATACTCCGCGTTGTTTCGACAATCATATTGAAGGTCTCTTCCGTGAGGTTCTCTGGAGAAGGCCCATCCCATTTCTCGCCGCGTGAACCAGTTATGTTGACACAGCATCTGGCCCCGATTCGATCCGCCAGAGCCAGTTGTCTGCGGCACTTTTCCTGGGCCGCACTACGTGTTTTTTCATCGGGACTGATCGGATTACTCCACGCTCCAACTTCAGCTATAATTATATTGGCTTTCCTGGCCGCCTGGGCGTACGCATTTACAACGCTGTCTTCAGCCTCAGCTTTCACCGGGCAATAAGCAGCGCTATACCCGAGCCTTTTCACAACGCTCACCCAAGCATCCGGGTCATTGTATTTTTCAAAGGTTGGCCCTCCCAGTCGCAGGGAAAGAGTTTTAGTTCGTGTAGCTGGTAACTCAGCCGCTGATGTGCAAGCCAATACAGTCGCTCCGGCCAAGGTCTTTTTCACAAAGTCACGTCTGGATATTAATTTCTTATTGTTCAGCATTTCGCATTGCTCCTTGCAGCAAAAACAATTCACAGAAGATCTTAAAATTCACTAAATTAAGAACTTATATTTTAACTCAAAGAAGAGGGAATAAAAAGTTAAATTTATATCTAATCTTCGGCGGTGAGGCCAGATTTTTTGGCCGAATCCTTCATACAAAGCACATCTTTTTTTCTTGTTATATATATCGAATCCAATATACTTGCCACTGAGAGTATCTTATAATAAGAGTTGTTGTGGCTTTGTCAAACAAACATGTATTGTAATTAACTTATGAGGCTTCGGTTATATAGCTTTTACCCGAATAAAGGAGTTGAATATTATGAAAATAACCAGAGTACCGGTCGCTTTGCTGTTTGTGTTCTCATTCTTTGCCGCGACACCGGCCCAGGCTGTAAGTAAAGACTGGCCGACCTACCGCTTTGATATTACGCGAAGAGCTGTCACTACTGAGACTATAGGTCCGCAGCTTTTCCTGCAGTGGAGATATACACCCCGACATGCACCCGAGCCTGCCTGGCCGAAGCCGGCCGAGGAGATGCCCAGAATGCACTCTGACAATGCCTATCACGTGGCGGCAGCCGACGGCAGCGTGTATTTCGGCTCATGCGTTACTAACAAGGTCTATTCAATAGATATGAATTCCGGCAAAACTCGCTGGACTTTCTATACAGAAGGACCCGTCCGATTTGCTCCGATGGTCGACAACAAACGTCTTTACGTTGGCTCAGACGATGGCTATGTCTATTGCCTTGACGCTAAGAAAGGCAAACTCGTCTGGAAATACCGGGCAGGACCAACCGGCGAAAAGGTAATAGGCAATGGCAGAATGATATCGCTATGGCCTGTCAGAACCAGCGTTCTCGTTGACGACGGTACTGTTTACTTCGGTGCAGGTGTTTTCCCATATGAAGGGATATACATTTGTGCGCTTAATGCCGACGACGGCTCGGTTATCTGGCGAAATGACACTATCGGTGATCGTGCGCACGAACTGGACTACGGGGGCATATCACCCCACGGTTATTTAGTCGCGTCCGAAAACACCCTCTACGTTCCCTCGGGCAGGGCCATGCCAGCCGCTTTTGACCGCAAAACCGGAAAGTTTCTTTTCTATAGCTCTGCAGGGGGTAAAACTGGCGGTACATGGACACTACTGGACGATGGCAATCTTATCGCCGGCGTGGACACTGCTAATGGGCAGTCCGGCAAACCTGCAAAAATCGCCTACGATGCTAAAACCGGCAATCGTAAAGGAGATATTTTTAGCTGGTCTCCCGGAATTGATATGGCCCTTAACCGCAACGTTGCCTACGTCTTAACTACCAGTGGAGTAAGCGCTATCGACCGGACTGCACATTCAGAGGCTGTGAAAAGAACCAAAGAATTAGAGAATTTAATTGAAAAGCTGGAGACAAAACAATCGGAGCTCAGAGAAAAGCTCGAAGACGCCAATGAAAACACAAGAGAAGAAATAAATCAACAGATCAACCAGATCAAAAGCAGGATTAACGGCATAGCCGAAGAAAGGACACAATTGAAAAATTCCAGTTTTAAGTGGCGTCATTCCAGAAAAGGACTATGCACGCTAATTATTGCCGGTGATATTCTCTATGTCGGCGGCGAAGGGCTGGTTGTTGGTATTGATACACAAACAGGTGAAGAAGTCTGGAAAGGTGATGTATCCGGCAAGGCCGTCGGGCTGGCTGCCGCAAATGGACGACTAATTGTAAGTACTGATAAAGGCCCAATTCACTGCTTCGGCAAAGCAAATGTATCTAAAGCCAAAGAAATCAAAATGGCCGTCAATTCACCTTATTCGGAGGACAGAAAAAAGGCACTTTATGAATCAGCAGCAGAAGAGATTCTAAAAGAGACCTCTGCCAATAAAGGTTATTGCCTCGTGCTGGATTGCGGCCGGGGCCGTTTGGCGTTTGAGTTGGCTAAGCGGACTGAACTGCAAATAATCGGAATTGAAAAGAACCAAAAACAGCTTGCCACTGCCAGAAAAAACCTGGAGGCGGCAGGTTTACTCGGCAACCGAATAGTGGTAGAGCCCTGGGATATTTCTTCCCTGCCTGATTGCTTCGCCAATTTGATAGTGTCCGACAGGATGCTGACCTCAGGCAATACGGCGGAATCAAAGGAACAGATAAGCCGGGTTCTTAGACCTTATGGAGGTGTGTCTTTACTGGGCTCGAAGAGAGTCAGGAACCGTGAATTTTCATGGAATAAGTTTGTACGGGGTAAATTGGAGGGAGCCGGCGACTGGACACAACAGTATGCTAATGCTCAGAACACGGCCTGCTCCGGCGACGAACTGGTCAATGGGCCACTTGGAATCCTCTGGTATGGTGAACCGGGTCCCAGGGGAATGGTAGAGCGACACGCGAGGGCCGCCAGCCCGGTATCATTCAATGGACGCCTCTTCATACAGGGCGAGGAAATCATTATGGCCGTTGACGCCTATAATGGAACACTCCTCTGGGAAAGAGAAATACCGGGGGCAGTGCGAGTAAAAACTAAAGGTGATTGCGGCAATCTTGCAGTCACCGAGGACAGCCTCTATGTCGGCGCCGAAGACAAGTGTTATCGTCTGGACACGGCCACCGGTGAAACAATAAGGGTGTTCAAGGCACCTCAATCTTCCGATGGAAGTCCACGGCGTTGGGGATACGTATCGGTTCAGGAAAACATACTCTATGGCTCGACCGCGGCCCTATTGGATGAAGACTATGCAGCCCTGCTGAAGGTCTCGATTGAGAATGGAAAATGGAAAAGCATAGATCAGATCCCTGCTCAATTTAAAGACCGGTATAATTTGTATAAGAAGCTGTATCCCGTGCCGGGGGAGGACTTGCGCAGGGCAGTTCAAAGATCGGGGGCCTTGTATAATAAGATGACGCCCTTCAGTGTGGGGGGAGAGTTCCTGCAAAAAGGTGCTGTCACAGAAGACCTCATGGTCAGTGATAAGATTTTTGCCGTGGACGTCGAAACGGGAAGTCTTTTGTGGGTGCATAACGGCAGCAGAATCGCAAACATAACAGTCACCATTGGAGATGGAAAGATCTTTTTTGCCGACAGCACCATCACTGAAGAGCAAAGAGAACGTGCTCTTCAAGATAGGAAGAAACTTATCGAGGCAGGAATATACAAAGAAAGAGATGGTGCTCTTGAAGAATTGAGGGCAAAAAAGAGCTTGCGTGCTGAACTTTTACAGGCAAACAAAGATTTCAGGCGAGATCGACTTAGTTATGAGATCAAGGCTTTGGAAACGGAACTGTTCAAGGAGGAGTATGAGGAAGGGACCCTGACCTACGACGATGCCGATGTTAGACTTGTAGTTGCTCTCGATGCAGCTAATGGAAAAGAACTCTGGAAAAAAACCCTGGACTTAACGGGATGCTGCGGTGACAGAATGGGAGCGGCATACAGTGAGAACATACTTTTCTTTTTCGGCAACTATGGGAATCACGATGCGTGGAGATTCCAAAACGGTGGTCTTAAGTGGCGGCGCATTACGGCCTTGTCGACCGGAAACGGTGACGTCCTTTGGTCCCGTGCTCTCAACTACCGCACCCGCCCGTTGATAGTGGGCAACAAAATCATCTTAGAACCGCTCGCCTGTGACCTCTTTACGGGGGACATCATTATGCGTAACCATCCCATCACAGGCAAAGAAGTGCCTTGGGAGTTTTTACGACCCGGTCATACCTGCGGTCTGACTTCCGCCTCCGCCGGTGCTTTGTTCTATCGCTCGTCCTGCACGGCTTTTTATGACCTTGCAGAGGACAGAGGTGTGACTCTTTTCGGTGCCTACCGTCCAGGATGCGCCATCAGCGTGATACCAGCAAGCGGTCTGCTGCTCTCGCCCGAGGCAAGCTCCGGCTGCACATGTTCATACCCGCTGAGATGTTCTGTCGCACTAATACCTAAACCCAAGAGAGCTCAACCCTGGACCGTTTTTATCACGGACGGTACTATGACTCCGGTCAGACACTTCGCGATTAACCTCGGTGCCCCCGCAGACATGAAAGACGATGAGGGGACTGTCTGGTTCGGTTATCCCAATCCTAAAACCGAGTATGTTAAGAACCATTTTCCCAATTATGGAGTCAAGTTCGACTTAAAGGAGCAAGTCTTACAAGGGATGGGGTACTTCTGCGGCGATTTCAAAAGCACAACTGTTGAGGGAACCGATAGACAATGGCTTTTCACATCCGGGTGCCAGGGACTGACAGGCTGTGAACTTCAGCTAATTGACGATTCAGCCGGACAAAAACCCGGCAAATACACGGTCCATCTCGGTTTCAACGCCCTGCCCGGAGACCGACCGGGCCAGCGCGTCTTTGACGTCAAGCTCCAGGGCCAGGTAGTGCTCAAAAACTTCGATATTCTGCAGACGGCAGGAAAATCGAACAAGGCCGTTGTCAAAGTGTTCAACCACATCCAGGTGGAAAATACCCTTGCCCTCGAACTTGTCCCTCAATCCGCCCAGCCCCGGATAACTCAAGCACCAATAATCAATTTTATCGAGGTTATTAGAGAGGACGTCGAGTAAAGCAGCCCCTAACAGGTCAGACACAGCCAGGTGAGTATTCCTGCAAGGTAAATCCTGGCAGGAAACGATATTACTATTCATTTTCCGGATGAAGGGGGATATATCATTTCTCTGATGTTGGTTTGTGGGAAAAGCTGTAGCTATCTTAAGTAACGGTGTTTATACTGGTCTTCCCATTCAGTCTGACTGGCAGCGATCCTGGTGATCGGGCTTATGCCGTCTGTTAGAATCAGAACAAAGGGCTAATAATTGAACCGGCTTGGAAAGGAGAAGATATGAAGCAACTACAATTTCTCTTCATAGGATTGTTCATTGTATTGACCATGGCGTCCTGTACGGAGACCAACAAGCAAGAGAGGAGAGCTGCTGAATCTAAGACAACATCCGTGAAATTCCAACCCACATGGGATTCATTGAAACAATATGAAGTCCCGAAGTGGAACCAGGACGCCAAATTCGGGATATTCATTCACTGGGGGGTGTACGCAGTGCCCGCTGCCGGCAGCGAATGGTATCCGCGAAATATGTACAATAAAGACAACCCGCTTTTCGAGCATCATAAAAAAACATGGGGCGATCAATCCGAGTTCGGTTATAAGAATTTCATTCCGATGTTCAAGGCCGAGAAGTGGAATCCCGACGCCTGGGCGGAACTTTTTCAAAGGGCAGGAGCCAGGTATGTTGTACCGGTTGCCGAGCATCACGATGGTTTTGCCATGTATGATTCAAGTGTCACAAAGTGGAATTCCGTTAATATGGGGCCCAAGCGGGATATTTGCGGCGAACTTGCTAAAGCAGTCCGCAAACGCGGCATGAAATTTGGTGTTTCGTCGCATTATGCATGGAACTGGCGTTACTACTTTATCAGTGACGAGTTTGATAATTCCAATCCTGAGTATTCCGGCTTGTACAATATCCCTCACGATCCCAAAACACCGGCCAGTCCGGAATTCATCGAGCATTGGTACAACCGCACGAAAGAATTGATCGATAAATATCAACCCGATCTTTTCTGGTTCGATTTTGGTTTCTGCTATCCGGAGTTCGAGCAGGGCAGAAAAGAAATCGCAGCCTACTATTACAACAAGGCAATTGAATGGAATAAAGGTGTTGTGCTGAATTACAAACGCTGGACCAAACCCGCTGATGGAGTCACTAAAGTTGCGTTCCCTGACGGGGCCGGCACCTTGGACCTGGAACGCGAAAAATCTCCGCGTATTCGTGAGTTTTTCTGGCAGACCGATACCTCAATCAGTGAAAAATCCTGGGGGTATATTGACAACGACACCTTCAAGTCACCTGATACTCTCGTGGATGACCTGGTGGATATCGTGGCTAAGAACGGATGTCTACTGCTTAACGTCGGCCCCAGACCCGACGGAACAATCCCGCAGGAAGCGAAGGATGTTCTCCTGGCTATCGGGGGCTGGCTGAAAATCAACGGCGAAGCGATATATAATACCCGTTGCTGGAAGATATTCGGGGAAGGGCCAACCGGTGTCGCTGAAGGGCATCTTTCCGAAAGTAAAAACAAGGCCTTTACGTCAGAAGATATTCGGTTCACTCGGAAAGGGACCGCGCTTTACGCAATTACCCTGGACTGGCCGAAGGACGGTGTGCTTCGAATCAAAAGCCTGAACTCGAACACCAACCTTATCAAGGGAATTTCTTCCATCACTCTCTTAGGTTCCAAAGCACGGATAAAATGGAACAGGGATTCTGAGGCACTTACGATCGATCTTCCTGATAAGAAGCCCTGCGATTATGCATACGTGTTCAAGATCAGCTTGTGACAAAACAGGGGGCTTAGGTAGTTGCATAGAAGACATGAAGCTATACTCATTTGAGCTTACAGTGGAAGAATTCCCAGGTTTGCGTTTTGCGTGTTTCTTAGCGGAGTCGCCGCATATCTGGTGCTCTTCGGCTTGAGAACATAATACTCAGATGTAAGACTGTTTCTGTTTCACTGATGAACAACGAAGGTCTTTGGCTGGTGCGGCTACAGCTCCGGGCAGCCAGCTCAGTAATTTGGATTGAGCCCTTCAGGCTTACTAAGCTCATATGCATACGCTTAAGCACACTATATTTATATCCCGATCTCTGTCTCTGGCTATTGAAATTGTCTTGCCGGTTCTTTCCACGGCTACACTGTGGCCGCCATATACGCGTCCCTTCCACGGCCCCTTTGTGATCACACCGACAAGATTGGTCCCTACGACCGGCGATCTGGTTATCTTCGCCGTGTTTTTTACCACGTTCTCAAGCTCTTTTCCATGTCCGGGCCATTCATCCTCTGCAGCTGCATAGCCATACGGGACAAGCAGCAGGTTGGGTTTCAGCGCCGCCATGCGCTTTAGGATTTCATCTTCGTGGGTATCAGCGCAGATTAACAGGCCGATCTTCCCGAACCTGGTTTCGATTGCATTTACACTATTTCCGGGCGTGTATGGTGGCGTCATTAATTCCGTCAATATGTTGATCTTGCGGTGTTTGAGAAGAATTCGCCCCTTATCGTCGATAAGGATTACCGAATCGTACAAGTTTGCGCCTTCTTTTTCTGCAAGGCCAACACAAAGATAAATCTGATAGTTTTTTGACAGTTCACAGAGACGATCCGAGTCTCTTCCCGGGATAGGATATGCCCTTTTGTAAGCATCATTATTTACCCAGCCAAGTATTACAGCTTCCGGAAAGCAGATAATCTCAGCTCCGGCATCTTTGGCCTGGCTGATTGCATTTTCAATCCTGGTAAAATTGCCGCGGCGGTCACCGTCAAGCGAGAATATCTGACACATCGCGACTTTTATGGTTCTCATTTGTGCCGGATAAACAGGTATGCCCGGTTTCTCACACATACTCTATTGTCGCAGGAGGCTTGGGAGTCAAGTCGTACAGACAGCGGTTGACGTCTGCAATTTCATTAATTACACGCTCACATATACGCTGAAGCTTGTCCCAGGGAAGTTCGGTCGCCGTTGCAGTTCTTGCATCGGTGCTTTCGATACAACGGACAACAATAATCTGGCCAAATTCGCGTTTGTTATCTCGAATTCCAGTTGCACAATCATTTAGCAATACAGCCATATACTGGAATGCTCCGCTGTCTTTGAGCTCCTCTTCCACAATCGCTGTCGCGGCCCGAACGGTAGCCAAACGTTCACGCGTGACCTCACCCACGATTCGAGTCGCCAGTGCGGGACCTGGGAATGGGATACGCCGGCAAATCTCAGCCGGCAACTCCAGATACTCACAAACTTCACGGACACCGTCCTTGCGTAAGACCTTGAGCGGTTCAAGTACCGAATAGCCATAAGCTTTTTCGGGATCGATACCAAGCTGGGCAAGGATGTTGTGCTGGCGTTTAATGCCGGCTACTGTTTCTTCTATATCGGTCAGGATAGTACCGTGGAGCAGAAACTTAGCTCCGGATTCCCTGACGAGCCGGCCGAAAACTTTCGAGTAAAAGGTATCCGTAACCGCCTGCCTTTTCTCTTCCGGATCGGTCAGGCCGGCCAATGCAGAAAGAAATTCCTCCCGGGCGTCGACCAATTCAACAGGAATGCCCATTTCCGCAAAGGTCTTGACCACCCACTGGGGTTCACCTTCACGCATCAGGGCGCTATCAACAAACACGGTTTTGAACCGGTCCCCAAGGGCACGGTGGCCGAGCACTGTCACAAGAGAACTATCGACCCCCCCACTGAGGGCGTTAATAGCGATTGCATCACCCACCGCTTGCTTGATTTCAGAGATTTGTTCTTCGACGAATTTCCTGCAATCCATTATAAACTCCCTGTAAACTGCTCTTTAATAATACCAAGGTACACATAAATCCGAAGTCAGAACTCTAACAGTTTAGTAAGGAGGCGTCAAGTATAGATTCACTCATATTCTCACAGCGCCTTTCTTCAGCATCACTCCGATACGCCGACATTAAGTAAGTCATGTTATCCAAAGTAGCAACTGAGTTCATACCAATATACATCATTGCGAAACGGTCAGTCGCCTGTTGGAAGTTCCTTGAATAAACGCCGGAGAGCTGTATGATACAATCGGCAGGGTAATCGGATTATGCGCAGATAGTTGAGAGAAGACGAATCATGAAAAGAGAACTCAATCGCCTCACTTTCCTGATAATAACTATCGCATTTTTTTCGGCAGTCACTATATTACTCCTAACGGAGGCAAGTGCCAAAAAAGAATACACAAACAAGCTCACGGTTGGCGTAGTACAAACTGTTATTGAGAACACCTTAGACCAAAATCGAGACAAGCTGCTCAGTTATATTGCCCAGGCAAAAAGAAGCGGATGTCGATTGGTGATTTTTCCGGAAAATGCTCTTTACCAGTCCGAGGGAGCTGTTGATAAACCAACGAAGGCCGACATTGATGCGGCAATAACCCGGATCGGTCAGAAAGCAAATTCAGAAAACATATACGTTGTTTTCTGCACTCAATACAAACATACAAATACCGGCTCTTACCACAACAGATGTCTTGTGTACGACCCCCATGGCAATAAACTGATTTCTTACGAAAAGAACATAGAGGTGCCTCAGCGGTTCTATGTCGATGGAGTACCCTGCAACGTACTGATATGTTCTGACCGAGGTTATTTAGAACACTCTGATTTACCGTGTTTGGTACAAGGTTCACAAATAATCATCGACACATCCGGCGGTCATGGAGGTGATGATGGTCGGCCCGATTTACGATGGATTCGTTACCGACCCTGGGCCCTGAGGAACAATGCATTCGTGATAGTCTGTAATCCGGTGCATGACGATACGGACTTCATGGGTAATTCTCCCTGGGGAGGAGGCAGCGCCATCATAAGACCCGATGGATCTATTCAGGCAAGCCGTACATATGAAAAGGACGTGATGATAGTTGAAGAGATAGATACTGATAAGGCTGCCAGAATAGAAGCGGAAAGAAGAAAGAACCATCCGATATTCAAATCCTTCTGGGATATTGGAAAGGATTTGCTTGGGGGGCAGAGGATAAAACCCATTGCGGATATAAAGCCGCATTTATCGGTGGAACGCAATGTTAAAATTGCAGCGGCACAAATCGCCTGCTCCAGAAACATTCAGAAGAACATAAGCAAAATAAGGCAATATATTCAAGAGGCGGCCCTGCAGGAAGCAGATATTGTTGTGTTCCCGGAGCTGGCAGTGACAGGAAACATGCTGGATGATGTATTGGCTGCAAGTCAATCGGCAATGGATGA
>Ga0307378_10001294_pt1 | contig 40905 bp, 36 predicted proteins | sample UN1MG_FD_202238 | JGI IMG/M metagenome (GOLD analysis project Ga0307378, IMG submission 202238) | Soil microbial communities from Risofladan, Vaasa, Finland - UN-1 | ecosystem: Environmental > Terrestrial > Soil > Coastal area > Acid sulfate soil | place: Finland: Risofladan, Vaasa | collected...
ATTGGCAAGGCGCCGACAGGCTCGCCCGCGGCGATCTCGTGTTCTGGGACGGCCATGTCGGCATCATGGCCGATGGAGAAGATTTGCTGCATGCGAGCGCCCACCACATGGCGGTGGTGGTCGAACCGTTTGCCATAGCCAAGGATCGTATCGCCGCCTCGGGAAGTGAATTTTTGGGGGCGCGGCGCCCGAGCAAAATTACGGGCGCCTAAGCGCCGGCTCGTGCAACACGCCGACAAGAGAACACCGCGCAGGGTCCGTTCCTTGGTGTGGCTAGCTCCTGGCTAAAGAAGGCTGACCGCGACCGGGGCTCCGGGAGAGCGCTCAGGTCGAGACCACGTCGCTGCGGGTCGCTTCGAGCTCGAAGGCTGCCGCCAGCAAGGCCTTGGTGTAATCGGTCTTCGGCTTGGAGAACACCGTTCGCGCCGAGCCTTGCTCCACCACCTTACCGTTGCGCAGCACGATGATGGTATTGGCGAGCGCGCGCACAACCTTCAGATCGTGGCTGATGAAGAGATAAGCGAGCTTATAGCGCTTCTGCAGGTCGCGCAGCAGATCGACGATCTGCGCCTGCACCGATACATCGAGCGCGCTGGTCGGCTCATCCAGGATCAGGAATTTCGGCTCCAGCACCAGCGCCCGGGCGATGGCGATGCGCTGGCGCTGGCCGCCGGAGAATTCATGCGGATAGCGGTCCTGGAAGGCGGGCTCGAGCCCGACCTCCTCCAGCGCCCGGGCCACGCGCTCCCGGCGTTCGGCGCGGCTCATGCCGGGCTTCTGGATCAGCAGTCCCTCCTCGATGATCTGCCCGACCGAAAGCCGAGGGCTAAGCGAGCCGTAGGGGTCCTGGAACACGATCTGCATGTCGCGCCGGAGCGGCCGCATGGCCTTTGAACCGTAGCCGTCGATGCGGCTGCCGAGATAGACGATGGGGCCCTCGCTCGAGATCAGGCGCAACAGCGCCAGTCCGAGTGTGGTCTTGCCCGAGCCGGACTCGCCGACCACGCCCAGCGTCTGACCCTCCTTCACCGCGAGATCGATACCGTCGACGGCCTTGATGTGGCCGACGACATGGCGCAGGAAGCCGCGCCTGATCGGGAACCACACGCGCAAATCCTTGGCTTCGAGGATCACCGGCGCCTTGGCGTTGGCCGCCGGCGGCGAGCCCTTGGGCTCGGCCGCGAGCAAATGCTTGGTGTAAGGATGCTGTGGCGCGGTGAAGACGCCCTGGGCAGTGCCGCGCTCGACAATCTCCCCTTGGTTCATGACACAAACCCGGTCGGCCATCTTGCGCACGATGCCGAGATCGTGGGTGATGAGGAGCATGGCCATGTTGAACTCGGATTTGAGCTTGAGCAGGAGATCGAGAATTTGCGCCTGGATGGTCACGTCGAGCGCCGTCGTTGGCTCGTCGGCGATCAGGAGGTCCGGCTCATTGGCGAGCGCCATGGCGATCATCACCCGTTGCCGCTGGCCGCCCGAGAGCTGATGCGGGTAGGAGGCGAGGCGGCCCTTGGGATCGTCGATGCCGACCTTGTCGAGCAGATCGAGCACGCGCTCCCGCGCCGCGTGGTCGGACAGCCCGCGGTGGATCTTGAGCACTTCCCCAATCTGCTGCTCGATCGTGTGCAGCGGATTGAGCGAGGTCATCGGCTCCTGGAAGATCATCGAGATCTGATTGCCGCGCACGTGGCGGAGCCCATCCGGCGGCAGCGCCATCAGATCCTCGCCCTTGAACAGGATCGAGCCTGAAGGGTGCCTGGCAGCGGGGTAGGGGAGGAGGCGCAGGATGGAAAGCGCCGTCACGGTCTTGCCGGAGCCGGACTCGCCCACCAGCGCCACGGTCTCGCCCTTGCCGATGTCGAAGGAGATGTTCTTCACCGCGCTGGTGAGGCCGCTGCCGCTCATGAAGTCGACGGAGAGGTCCTCGACCTTGACCAGCAGGTCGCTTGCGGACCCCGACGGCTCGGGCGTCTGGCTCTGTTGCGTCTCAGCCATGGGCGCTCCCTGAGCCGGTCTTCGCGTCTGTGGCGTCGGCGCATTCGCCGTGCTCGATCTCGACCGTGGCATGATCGAGCCCGAACTCCGTCTTCAGCCGCTGCTTGATGTCCTTGACCAGCCGGTCGTCGTCCTCGCCCGCACAGGCGCAGGCGTGCAGCGTCACCATGCGGCGCTCCTGCGTGATCGACCACACATGCAAATGATGCACGTCCTCGAGTCCTCGGACATTGGCGATGAGGTCGGGCCCGATGTCGCGGGTGTCGAGCTCGCGCGGCGCGCCTTCGAGCAGGATATGGCCGGAGGCCTCCACCACCTTCCAGCCGCTGTGCACGATGATGGCGGCGACAAGGATCGACAGCAGCGGATCGATCGGCGTCCAGCCGGTGAGCATGATCACCGCGCCGGCGATCAGCGCCGCCACCGAACCGAGCAAATCGCCAAGAACATGGACGGCCGCGCCCCTGACATTGAGATTCTCCCGGTCCGCGCCATGCAGCAGGGCGAAAGCGGCGATATTCACCAGCAGCCCGAGCCCGCCCACGATCACCATGATCCCGCCGGCGACGGCGTGAGGCTGGCTGAGGCGCTCGATCGCCTCGTACACGATCCACGCCGCGATCACGAACAGCGCCAACCCGTTGACGAAGGCGACCATCACTTGGAAGCGGTCGAAACCATAGGTTCGCTTCCAGTCGGCCGAGCGGCGCGCGAGGCGGAAGCCGAACCAGGCCAGCGTCAGCGAGGCGAAGTCGGTGAGCATATGGCCGGCATCGGCGAGGAGCGCGAGCGAGCCGGAGATAATGCCGCCCGCGATCTCGGCCCCCATGAACAGGCCGGTGATCAGCGCGGCGAGGCCCATGCGCCGCTCATTGTTGCTCTGGCGGTGGTCGTCCGCCTTCTCGGCGCCGTGGGAATGGGAACCGTGCATGATCCGCCTCAGCCGAAGGATTTGCGCGGGTCGAGCGCATCGCGCACGGCCTCGCCGATGAAGATCAACAAGCTCAGCATGATGGCGATGACGAAGAAGGCGGTGAGCCCGAGCCACGGCGCCTGGAGATTGTCCTTGCCCTGCGCCAGCAGTTCGCCGAGCGATGGCGAGCCCGGGGGAAGGCCGACGCCGAGGAAGTCGAGCGAGGTCAGCGTGCTGATCGAGCCGTTCAAGATGAACGGCATGAAGGTCAAGGTCGCCACCATGGCGTTGGGGAGCAGGTGCTTGAAGATGATCTTGAGGTTGGAAAGCCCAAGCGCGCGCGCGGCGGTGACATATTCGAAATTACGGGCACGCAGGAACTCGGCCCGCACCACCCCGACCAGCGCCACCCAGGAAAAAGCGAGCAGAATGCCGAGCAGAATCCAGAAATTCGGCTCGATCACGGCGGCGATGATGATGAGCAGATAAAGCTGCGGCACCGACGTCCAGATCTCGATGAAGCGCTGGAACAGGAGGTCGGTCCAGCCGCCGAAAAAGCCCTGCACCGCGCCGGCGGCGACGCCGATGATGGAGGCGAAGAAGGTCAAGATCAGCCCGAACAGCACCGAGATGCGAAAGCCGTAGATGGCGCGGGCGACCACGTCGCGGCCCTGATCGTCGGTGCCGAGCCAATTCCATTCAAGCTCGCTGTTGCAGGGGTGAAAGCCGCCCTCGATCGCCGCCTTGCAATCCGCCTTGGTCAGCAGCCAAGTGGGCTTCACCGGAAACGCCATGGGCGGGTTCTTATTGGGCGTGTCGTAGGAGAAGGGTATCGGCGGCCACAGGATCCAGCCCTGCTTATCGGCGATCATCTCCTTCACGGCCGGGTCGCGATAGACCGCCTCGGTCTCGAAGATGCCGCCGAAAGCGGTCTCGGGATAGGATTGGAGCACCGGAAAATAATAGTGGCCGTCATATTTGACGATGAGCGGCTGGTCGTTGGCGATGAACTCGCCGAACAGGCTGAGCACGAATAGAAGCAGGAAGATCCACAAGGACCAGAAGCCGCGCTTATGCGACTTGAAGGTCTGCCAGCGCCGCTTGTTGACCGAGGACAGGCCGACCCGCCACCAGCGCGGCCCTTCGGCCGTGACCTCTTCGATGACTGCGGCGTCTGTGGGCATATCCATCGCTCACACCTCGCGCGTCTCGAAGTCGATGCGCGGATCGACCCAGGTATAGGTGAGGTCGGAGACGAGATTGATGGCGAGCCCCATCAGCGAGAAGATGTAGACGGTCGCGAACACCACCGGATAGTCGCGGTTCATGATCGACTCGAAGCCGAGCAGCCCCAGACCTTCGAGCGAGAAGATGGTCTCGATCAGCAGGGCGCCGGCGAAGAACGAGCTGATGAAGGCGCCCGGAAAGCCCGCGATGATGATCAGCATGGCGTTGCGGAAGACGTGCCCGTAAAGCACCTGGCGCTCGGTCAGCCCCTTCGCCCGCGCCGTGGTCACATATTGCTTGCGGATCTCGTCCAGGAACGAGTTCTTGGTGAGGAAGGTGAGCGTGGCGAAGGCCGAAAGCGACATGGCGATCAGCGGCAGCATCAGGTGCCAGAAATAGTCGAGGATCTTGTCGTACCAGGGGAGCTGCCACCAGTTCTCCGAGACGAGCCCACGCAAGGGGAAGATCTGGAAGAACGAGCCGCCGGCGAAGAGCACGATCAGGAACACCGCGAACAGAAAGCCGGGAATGGCGTAGCCGATGACGATGGTGGTGCTCGTCCACACGTCGAAGCGCGAGCCGTCCTGCACGGCCTTGCGAATGCCGAGCGGAATCGAGATGGCGTAGGAGATCAGCGTCATCCATAGCCCGAGCGAAATCGAGACCGGCATTCGTTCCAGGATCAGCTTGAGCACGCTGGTGTCGCGAAAATAGCTCTGGCCGAAATCGAAGCGGGCATAGTTCCACATCAAAATGAAGAAGCGCTCATAGGCCGGCTTGTCGAAACCGAACTGCTTCTCCAGGCTCTTGATGAATTCCGGGTCGAGACCCTGCGCGCCGCGATATTTGGAGGGTGCGGACACGTCGCCGGGAGCGCCGCCGGGCGTGCGCCCGGGCCCTCCGACCTCACTGCCGCCGCCGGTGAATCTCGCCGTGGCACCGACATCGGTGCCGGTGAGTTGGGCGATCAGCCGCTCGACCGGGCCGCCAGGTGCGAACTGCACCACGATGAAGGTCGCAAGCATGATGCCGATGACGGTCGGCACGATGAGCAGCAGGCGGCGAAGGATATAGGCGGTCATTGCTTCCGGGCCGACCTTCTGGACCTCAACACGAAGAATCCCACCAGGGCGAGGCCAAGCAGAAGCGCGAGCACCAGATAAGAGCGTCTGGATTGAGGCGCATCTGGAGAATCCTGGCTGGCCGCGGCAGGGGAGGTCAGTTTGGCAGCTTTGGCCGCGTCATACCACCAGGTGTCCAGCACCCCGCGGTCGAAATTTGGCTTGGTCTCGGGGCGCGAGAATTTGTCCCAATAGGCGATGTTGTTGGACGCCTTGTACCAATGCGGCACCCAATAATGGCCGGCCCTGAGCACGCGGTCGAGCGCGCGCGCCGCCGTCTCGAGATCCTCCCGGCTCTTGGCCGCGATCACTCTGTCGATGAGAGCGTCAATGGCGGGGTCGGAAATCCCGGCGAGATTGAGCGAGCCCTCGATCGAAGCGGCGCCAGAGCCGAAATAGCTGCTGAGTTCGACGCCGGGCGTGTCGCGCATCACATAGCGCTGCGTGGTGATGTCGAAATCGAAGCTCTTCAGCCGGCGCTGATATTGGGCCGCGTCGACCATGCGCATCGAGGCGTCGATGCCGAGCCGTTGCAGGTTCTTGACGAAGGGCGCGGTGATGCGCTCGAAGGCCGGCTCGAACATCAGAATCTCGAGCTTCAGCGGCGCTCCTTCCGCGTTGACCCGCTTGCCGTCCTTGATGGTCCAGCCGGCCTGCTCCAGCAGCGCCCCGGCCGCTTCGAGCTTGCCGCGAATCTGGCCCGAGCCGTCGGTCTTGGATGGAACATAGGCCGGTCCGAGCGCCTCTGTCGGCACGGGCACGCCGAGATTTTCAAGCAGGTTCCGCTCGGCCTCCGATGGTTCGCCGAGAGCCTTCATTCTGGAGTTCTCGAAGAAGCTCTCGGTCCGGCTATAGAGGCCGTAGAACAGATTGCGGTTGGTCCATTCGAAATCGAAGGCGAGATCGAGCGCTTGCCGCACCAGCGGATCCTTAAGCTGCTCCCGCCGCGTATTGAGGAAAAAGCCTTGGGTTCCGGAGGGGGTCTCGTCGGCCAGGACCTCCTTCTTCACCTTGCCGGCGCGGATCGCGGGGAAGTCGTATTCGGTGGCCCAGACCTTCGAGGTAAACTCCTCGCGGAAATCGTAGGTGCCGGCCTTGAACGCCTCCATGGCCGCGGTGCGGTCGCGGAAATATTCGAAGCGGATTTGGTCGAAGTTCCAACGCCCGCGATTCACCGGCAGATCCTTGGCCCAATAATCCGGGTTGCGCTTGTAGACGATGTTGCGGCCCTGCCTGACGTCGCCGACGGTGTAGGGACCGGAGCCGAGCGGGGGGTCGAGTGTCGTCGCGGCGAAGTCTCTTGTGGCGTAATAGGCCTTGGACAGAATGGGGAGCCCGGCCACGGTGAGCGGCAGGTCGCGCGTGAGCGAGCCCTTGAAGCTGTAGCGCACGGTGTGCGGATCGAGCGCCTCCGCCGTCACCACGTCATGCAGCATCTGCGCATAGATCGGATGGCCTTTGGTCTTGAGCGCGTCGAAGGAGAACACCACATCGTCGGCGGTGATGGCGCTGCCGTCGTTGAATTTCGCCTCCGGCCTGAGCTTGAACGTCACCGACATGGCGTCGTCGGCGATTTCGGCGTTCTCCGCCACCAGGCCATAGACGGCATCGGGCTCGTCCGTCGCCCGCGTCATCAGCGTATCGAACAGAAGATCGAGCCCCTGGGCGGCGTCACCCTTGAGAATGAAATTGTTGAGGCTATCGAAGGTGGTCACCCCGCCCCAGCCGACGAGCGACAGGGTTCCGCCCTTCGGTGCGTCGGCGTTGCTATAGGCGAAATGGGTAAAATCGGCGGGGTAGGCGAGATCGCCGAAGGCGGACAGGCCATGCTTGGCGTCGCCCGCGTGGCTAGCTGCGGGCGCCCCCGCGAGTGCGGCGCAGAGCACAAGCGCGGCAGCGGCAATTGGCCGGAAGGGAGCCCGCGCGCACGCCATCAATGCTTGGAGACCTCCGCCAGATGATCGGCCTTCTCCTGGTCGAACCACCAGACCTGCAGGAAGCCCGGCGTCAGGTCCGGCAAGGTCTCCGGCTGGCCATAACGGTTCCAATAGGCGATGCGCACCCTGGGCGAGAACCATTGCGGCACCACGAACTCGTTCCACAACAGCACCCGGTCGAGCGCCCGGGTCGCGGCCACCAGCTCCTCCCGATCCTTGGCGAAGATAACCCGGTCGACCAGCGTGTCGATCGCCGGATCCTTGATGCCGATCAGATTGCGGCTCCCCTCGCGGCCTGCCGCGTCCGAACCCCAGAAGTCACGCTGCTCGTTGCCGGGTGAGTTGGATTGGGCAAAATTGGCGACCACGATGTCGTAGTCGAAGCCGTCGAGCCGCCGCGTATATTGCGCCGAATCCACTATACGCAGCCTCGATTTGATGCCGAGGCGGTCGAGATTGCGGATGTAAGGCTGCACGATGCGCTCAAACAGCGGCGACACGAGCAGGAACTCGACGGTCAGCGGCTCGCCCGTCTTGGTGTTGGTGAGCATGCCATCCTTTACCTCATAGCCGGCCTCTTTGAGCAGCAGAACCGCTTTGCGCAAATTCGCGCGCATAGCGTCGGAGTTGTCGTTCACCGGATTGCGGTAGACCTCGGTGAAGACTTCCGTCGGCACCTGATCCTTCACCTCGTTCAGGATCTCAAGCTCGTGTCCTTGCGGCAGCTCCTTGGGTGCTGCGAGCTCGGTGCCCTGGAAATAGCTTCCGACGCGCTCATATTGGCCGAAGAACAGGTTCTTGTTTGCCCATTCGAAATCGAAGGCGAGGCTGAACGCCTGCCGCACGCGGCGGTCGGCGAATTGCGGGCGGCGAAGATTGAAGGCGAAGCTCTGCATCGGCTGCGCGCTCTTGATCGGCACTTCCTGGCGGATGACCCAGCCGTTGCGCAGGGCGGCGAAGTCGTAGGCCGTGGCCCAGTTCTTCGCGCTCGATTCTTGGTGATAGTCGAGACTGCCGGCCTTGAAGCTTTCGAACGCGACCGTCTCGTCGCGGTAATAGTCGAAGCGGACCTCGTCGAAGTTCCACTGGCCGCGATTGACCGGCAGCTCCTTGCCCCAATAATCCGACACCCACTCATAGGCGATGGTCCGCCCCGGGCTCACCTGCTTGATGCGGTAGGGTCCAGAGCCAAGCGGCGGTTCGAGCGTGGTCTTCAAGGGGTCGCGCTGATTGCCCTTGGCGTCCTCACCGGTCCAGTAGTGCTTGGGCAGAATGGTGAGCTGTCCCATGATCATGGGAAGCTCGCGATTGCCCTTCACGTCGAAGCTGAAGGTCACCTCGTTCGGTCCCGTCGCCTCCGCCCGCGACACGTTCTTGTAGTAGAGCGCCATGCGGGGATTGGCTGCCTTGTTCACCTCGAGGCTGTAGATGACGTCGTCGATGGTGATCGGCTTGCCGTCGTGCCAGCGTGCGCCGTCGCGGAGCTTGAAGGTGACCGAGGAGAAATCCGGCGGATAGGAAGCCCATTCGGCGATCAGGCCATAGGAGGTCGAAGGCTCCTCCAGGCTGTCGGACATAAGGCTTTCATAGACGAGCCCAAGACCTCCCGCGGCCTCGCCCTTGTAGAGGATGGGGTTGAGGCTATCGAAGCTGCCAATATCGGCCATGCGCACGGTGCCGCCCTTGGGCGCGTCCGGGTTCACATAGTCGAAATGCTTGAAATCGGCGGGATATTTCGGCGCGCCGATGAGGGAGACGGCGTGGTGTCGCTGCGGCGCGTCCTCGGCAGGAGCCGTGACGGCGCTCAGACCTAGAAGGGCGACGGAAAGCAGGAAGCGACCAAGCATCATGATGGGGTGCCGCGCTGGATGTTGAACGATTGACCGCCTGCGCTTGGGAGGCCGGGGCCGAGGCGAGAGCCACGCCTCTTAACATGGGGGCAGCGTGCCCCTCCATGAATTATCGCTCATATTTCAGGGCCTGCGCACCCGCTTCGGCCGGGATCCGGACCCTCCCCACCGGTGGCGGGGAGGGTTAATTCTTGCAGCCGGCGGCCAGGCGCCGCTCGGCCAATGCTATTCCGGTGCCCCGTCGGGGTAGACCGGCTGCGGCTGCGTCGACGTGGCAGGCTCAGACGCGTTCTCCTGCGCCGGAGCAGCCGCTGGTGCCTCCTCCGCCGCGGGTACTGGGGTCTCCTCCGCTGGCGCCTCGCTGGGAACCACCGGCTGCGGCTGAGCAGAGGTCGATGGCTCGGAGAAGTCCGCGTCTGCCGCCGGCGCTGCTGGCTCGGCCGCTGGCGCCTCGGCTGCCGGAGCGGCGGGCTCCTCGGCCGGCTTCTCCTCGGCTGCCGGAGCAGCAGGAGCCTCAGCTGGCTTTTCCTCGGCTGCTGGAGCAGCGGGCTCTTCGGCCGGCTCCTCCTCCGCCGCGGGCGCCGCGGGCTCTTCGGCTGGCTTCTCCTCCGCCGCGGGCGCCGCGGGCGTCTCAGCCGGTGCTGCCTCGGGCAGCGGCACCGGGCTGTCGGCCTTGATCCGCAGGAAGGCGAGCACGTCGCCCCGTTGCTTGGGATCGGGCAGGCCTGGGAAGGCCATCAAGGTCCCAGGCGCGAACTCCATGGGCTTGTGCATAAAGGCGTCGATCTCCTCGAAGGTCCAATCTCCTTCTTTGGCCTTGAGCGCTGGCGAATAGTTGAAGCCCTCGACGGAGGCGATGTCCCGTCCGACCACCCCATAAAGATTGGGTCCGATCGGGCTCGGCGCACCCTTGTCGACGCTGTGGCACACCTTGCACACCGCCGCCGCAGCCTCGCCCTTGGTTGGGTCTCCAGCCACAACCAGCGCGATCACATCGGGGCCGGCCGGTTTGGCCGCTTCTGGCGCCTGACCCTCGGCCGTCGCCGGCGCGGCAGCCTTCGGCTCCGGCAGCGGCGGCGGGTTGTCGGTCTTGGTCCGCAGGAACAGGATCACGTCGGCCCGTTGCTTGGCGTCCGGAACCCCCGGAAAGGCCATCAAGGTTCCGGACGCGAACTCGGCCGGCTTGTGGATCAACGCGTCGATATGCTCGTAGGTCCAAGTCTCGTCTGACTTGGCCTTGAGCGCGGGTGAATAATTGAAGCCCTCAACCGACGCGATCTTGCGGCCGACGACGTTATGGAGATTGGGACCGATCGGGCTCGGCGCGCCCGCCTCGAAGCCATGGCAGACTTTGCAGACGGCCGCCGCGGTCTCGCCCTTGGCTGCGTCGCCACCGGCCAGAAGCGTGCCAAGGTCGGGCCCTGCCGCCTTCTCGGCCCCTGCCGGCTCCTCGCCGTGCTTGGCCCCTGCGACCTCATGACCCGGCTTTTCCGGCTCGTGTTCCTCGAAAGCGATGTTGATCAGAGTCCTGGTGCCGAAGATCAGCAGCAATGCGCCAAGAACGGCCATGGCGATCTGGTTCAGGCGGTAATGCTTCATTGGTCGGTGTCCCCCCGGGTGCAGAGGCTGCTTAACGAGCTCTTGCAACACTAAGCGAGTTTATCAGTCGTATCCGTTTCTTGTAGCCGAGGCATTTCGCCCTGCCAAGGTGTCGCGAGCGCCGCCTCCCCGTGTTATCTGACCCCTATGGCGTCGAATTTGATTGTCATTCCGGCAAGGCTTAGCGCGACCAGGCTCCCGGACAAACCGCTCGCCGACATCGCCGGCGAGCCCATGATCGTTCATGTCTGGCGCCGGGCGGTCGAGGCCGATTGCGGTCCGGTATTGGTTGTCTGCGATGCCGAAGCCATCTGCGACGCCGTGCGGGGGGCGGGCGGCCAGGCGCTGATGACGAGCCCCGATCACCAAAGCGGGTCTGATCGCATCTTCGAGGCCGTGCGCAAGCTCGATCCCGAGCGCGCCGTCGACACCATCGTCAATCTCCAGGGCGACTTGCCGACCCTTGAGCCGAGCCTCGTGCGGGCGTGCCTCGGCGCCCTGGGCCAGCCCGAGGCCGATATCGGCACTATCGCCGCTGAGATCACGCGAGCGGAGGAGCGCACCGATCCGAATGTGGTGAAGGTCGTGGGCTCACCGCTAGGCGTGCCGCGCATTTTGCGGGCGCTCTATTTCACGCGCGCCACGGCGCCTTACGGCGATGGCCCGCTCTATCACCATATAGGCATTTACGCTTATCGGCGCGCGGCGCTCGAGCGCTTCGTGTCGCTGCCGCCTTCGACCCTCGAAGTTCGCGAGCGGCTGGAGCAGCTCCGCGCGCTTGAGGCCGGATTGCGCATCCACGTGGCCCTCGTTGACACTGTGCCGCTCGGTGTCGATACTCCGGCCGACCTTGCCCGGGCGCGCGAGCTATTTGAATCCCGCAGCTGATTTCGCCCTTCCCCGACGACCCATGACCAAATCGCGATCGAAGAAAATCGCCTATCAGGGCGAGCCCGGCGCCAACTCACATCTCGCTTGCCGCGATGCCTACCCCAATATGGAGCCGCTGCCGTGCCCGACCTTCGAGGACGCGCTGGCCGCGGTTAAGACTGGCGAGGCCGCGCTGGCCATGATCCCGATCGAGAATTCGGTCGCGGGCCGCGTCGCCGACATCCATCACCTCTTGCCGGATTCGAGGCTCTTCATCGTCGCCGAGCATTTCGAACGCATCCGGCACCAGCTGCTTACGCTGCCGGGGGTGAAGCTCACCGAGCTCAAGGCCGTGCACAGCCACACCATGGCGCTCGGTCAATGCCGTAAGGTGATCCGCGCCCTGAAGTTGCGGCCGGTGGCCGAGGCCGATACCGCGGGTGCGGCGCGAGCCTTGAGCGAGACCAAGGACCGCTCGAGCGCCGTGATCGCGTCCGCGCTCGCGGCCGAGGTCTATGGCTTGGCCATCGCCAAACCCGACATCGAGGACGCCTATCACAACACCACCCGCTTCGTGGTGCTGGCGGCGCAGCCTGACCGCGCCAAGTCCGGCGATGGCCCGGTCATCACCACCTTCGTTTTCCGCGTGCGCAACGTCCCGGCCGCGCTCTACAAAGCGCTTGGCGGCTTCGCTACCAATGGCGTCAACATGACGAAACTGGAGTCCTACCAGCTCGAAGGCTCGTTCAACGCCACCATGTTCTTCGCCGATATCGAGGGCCATCCGGACGAGCGCTCGGTGCAGCTTGCCATGGAAGATCTCACGTTTTTCTCGAGCGAGGTGCGGCTGCTCGGCACCTATAAAGCGAGCCCGTTCCGCGCCGAGCTCAAGGCCTCGGAGGGCTAATCGGGCTCCGGCATCTCCTCCCACGGCGGTGAGCCCGTGCATCGGCTTGCCACAAGCGGGCCCATCGTCGATATACTCCGGCAGGGAGGTTGGCGGCAGGCGCGTCCCTCGCCAACCGGGTCAGATCCGGAAGGAAGCAGCCCTAACGAGATTGACGCGGGTTGTTGTCCAGCCTCCCACCTAGCGCGGCCTGCTTACCGGGCCCATGTCGAGGCTTCTGGCTGCCTTTGTCTTTGGCGTTCGAGCCTAGAACACCTGCCGCGTGAAAGTCCGTCATTCCATGGCCAACACCGCAGATCGGAAGGGAAGTACGCCGGCGCCGGGCCACGCGGCGCTCGCGCGCAAATACCGGCCGAAGCTGTTCTCCGAGCTGATCGGCCAGGACGCCATGGTGCAGACCTTGCGCAATGCCTTTTCCAGCGGGCGCATCGCGCAAGCTTATATGCTCACCGGCGTGCGGGGCGTGGGCAAGACCACGACGGCGCGGCTGATCGCGCGCGCGCTGAATTATGTGCCTCCGGGCGATAGCGGCGATGCCGGGCCCACGCTCGACATCGTGGCGGAGGGCGAGCATTGCCGCGCCATCCTCGAGAGCCGGCATCTCGACGTGATCGAGATGGACGCTGCCTCCCACACCGGCATCGAAGACGTGCGCGACCTGATCGACAGCGCCCAGTACAAGCCGAACACCGCCCGCTACAAGGTCTACATCATCGACGAGGTGCACATGCTGTCGAAGCAGGCCTTCAACGGCCTGCTCAAGACGCTGGAAGAACCGCCCGAGCATGTGAAGTTCATCTTCGCCACCACCGAGGTGCGGAAAGTGCCGGTCACGGTGCTGTCGCGCTGCCAGCGCTTCGATCTGAGGCGCATCGACATCGAGCCGCTCACCGAGCATTTGGCCTCCATCGTCGCGCAAGAAGGCGCGGAGGCGGAAACCGGCGCGCTAATGCTGATCGCGCGCGCGGCGGAAGGCTCGGTCCGCGACGCGCTCTCCATCCTCGACCGCGCCATCGCCTTCGGCTCGGGCAAGGTCGAGGCGGATCAGGTGCGTGGATTGCTGGGCCTGGCCGACCGCGGGCGTATCTTCGCTCTGCTCGAGACGGTGCTTTCGGGCAATGCTGGCGAGGCGCTGCGGAAGCTCGGCACCCTCACCGCCGACGGTGCTGAGCCAGCCCAGATCGTCACCGATCTTGCCGACGCCGTTCATGCCGTGACCCTGGTCAAGGCGGCCGACGCCTCGGACCCTGCCGCGAGCGAGACCGAGCGGGCCAGCGCCGCCGATCTCGCGGCCCGCCTCTCGATGCCCGTGCTCGCGCGGGCCTGGCAGATGCTGCTCAAGGGCCATGAGGAAGTGCGAGGGTCCCCGCGGCCGCTCGCCGCCGCCGACATGGTGCTGGTGCGGCTGGCTTATGCCGCCGATTTGCCGACGCCGGCCGATTTGATGCGCCGTTTGAGCGATGGCAGTGGCGCCAGCGCGGCCGGGACCGGCGGCGCGCTGCCGGGCAAGACGGCGCCGCGCCAGTCAGCGCTGGCCAATGCGCCTGAAGCCGAAGCGGCGCACCCGCCCTCGACGGCGGACCAAGAGCCCGCAGCCGCAGCCCCCCTCGCCAATCCCCAGAGCTTCGAGGATTTGATCGCGCTCGCCGCGGAGAAGCGCGACCTGAAGCTCAAAAACGCGCTCACCGAGCAGGTCCGCCTGGTGCGCTTTCGTCCGGGTCATCTTGAGCTCAATCCGCTCGAATCGGCGTCGAAGGAGCTTGGCCAGGAGCTGATGCGCAAGCTGAAGGTCTGGACCGGCCGTGTGTGGATCGTGGTCGTGAGCGGGGAGGAGGGGGCGCCGCCGCTCGGCGCCCAACGCCGCGCCCGCGAGGCGCGCGAGATCGAGGACATTCGCCAGCACCCTCAAGTCAAGCAGGTGCTGGCGCAGTTTCCGGGCGCCCGCATCGCCGCGGTGCGGCCCGCCGCGCGGGAAGAGGCCGCCAGCGGCCCCGATGAAGCGGCGGAGGAAGAATTCAAGGAGGACGGGACGGACCCATGAAGAGTTTCGCCAATATGATGAAGCAGGCGCAGGAGCTGCAGGGCCGCATGACCGACCTGCAGGCGGAGATGGAGCGCGCCCGTGTCGAGGGCCGCTCCGGCGGCGGGCTTGTGGTGCTGACCCTCAACGGCAAAGGCGAGTTGGCGGGGGTCGATATCGACCCGTCTCTGCTCAAGCCGGACGAGGCCGAGATCCTGGAGGATCTCATTGTCGCCGCGCATGCCGACGCCAAGGTCAAGGTCGAGCAATTGATGCAGGAGAAGATGCAGGGCCTGACCGGCGGCCTGCCGCTTCCTCCCGGCCTCAAGCTGTTCTGACGTCTCATGGCGCGTGCTGCCGCGAGCGCCGAGATCGAGCGCCTGATCCAGCTCCTGGCGCGCCTGCCGGGCTTGGGTCCGCGCTCGGCCAGACGCGCCGCGCTCCACCTGGTGAAGAAGAAGGAGCAGCTGCTCGACCCGCTCGCCGCGGCGCTGGCCGAGGCGCGCGATCGCATCGTCACCTGCGAGATTTGCGGTAACATCGATACGGTCAGCCCCTGCACGCTTTGCCGCGACACCTCACGCGACCGCTCGCTCCTCTGCGTGGTGGAGGAGGTCGGCGACCTCTGGGCGCTTGAGCGCGCGCATGTGCTGAGCGGCCACTATCATATCCTCGGCGGCACGCTGTCGCCGCTCGACGGCATCGGTCCGGAGGATCTGTCGATCGCCAAGCTGGTCGAGCGCGCCCGCGACCCCCAAGTGAAAGAGGTTCTGCTGGCGCTGAACGCCACCGTCGAAGGACAGTCGACGGCGCATTATCTGACGGACCAGCTGGCGAGCGCGAATGTCACCATCTCGCGTCTTGCCCATGGCGTGCCGATCGGCGGCGAGCTCGACTATCTCGACGAGGGCACGCTTGCCGCCGCGGTCAAGGCCCGCAAGACGATGTAACTCGTGCTATCCTGTGCCCATGCCTGACACCGCGATCAAATGGCCAAAGAAGCAGCGCGAGCTGCATAACCATCATTTCGACTCGACCGTCTGGAACGACTTCAAGTTCCGCGACGACGACATCGTCATCGGCACCTACGGCAAGTCTGGCACCACCTGGGTGCAGCAGATCGTTGGCCAGCTCCTGTTCGACGGCGCCGAGGACGTTTCGGTCGCCGAGCTATCGCCCTGGCTCGATCTACGCGTGCCGCCGAAGGAGGTGAAGCTGCCGGCGGTCGAGGCGCAGACCCACCGCCGCTTCATCAAGACCCACCTCCCCGTCGATGCGCTCGTGTTCTCGCCACGCGCCAAATACATCTATATCGGGCGCGACGGACGCGACGTGATCTTCAGCATGTACAATCATCACGCCAACGCCAATGAGCATTGGTACAGCGCCTTGAACGACACGCCCGGCCGCGTCGGCCCACCCATCGACAAGCCGCCAGCCGATATCCGCCAATATTATCGCGAATGGCTGATGGACGACGGCTACCCGTTCTGGCCGTTCTTCGACAATGTGCGGAGCTGGTGGCAGGTGAGGGATCTCCCCAATGTGATGCTGCTGCAGTTCTCTCGGCTGAAACAGGACCTCCCCGGCGAGATCAGACGCGTCGCCGCCTTTCTCGACCTCCATATCGATGAGGCGCGCTTCCCGGCGATCGTGGAGCATTGCGGTTTCGCCTACATGAAGCAGAACGCGGCCAGGGCCGTGCCCCTCGGCGGCGCGTTCTGGGAGGGTGGAGCGGAGACCTTCATTCACAAGGGCGTGAATGGCCGCTGGCGCGATGTGCTGTCGCCGGAGGAGAGCACGGCCTATGAGGTGAAGGCGCGGGCCGAGCTGGGCGAGGCTTGCGCGGCCTGGCTCGCCGGCAATTGAGAGAGTTGTTGCGCCGCCCCGGCCTCTGGCGCGGCGGCGCTGCCACGGATGTGCCACCCAGCCTCCACCAAGGCGCCTTGATCGTTGCTTAAGTCCTTTGGACTACAAGCAGAGCTCCGCCCCGGATCAGAGGAGCCGGAGCAGGTTTGTGGTTCGATCCCGGCCGCCGATCGACACGGTGCGGCCCCCTGCGTGAGGAGCCTTGAGATGAAAAGGTTTGTGACGTTCGTCGTCGCTGCCGCGGCACTTGCGATGGTCGCCTCCTTTCCCGGCGACGCATTCGCCGGTCGTGGCGGTGGCGGCGGTGGTGGCCACGGCGGCGGTGGTGGCCACGGCGGCGGTGGCGGCCACGGTGGTGGCGGTCATGGCGGTGGCGGCCATGCTGGCGGTTGGCACGGCGGTGGCGGTTACCACGGCGGCGGCAACCGGCATGGCGGCTATCGCGGCGGATATGGGCGGGGCTATGCCCACGGCTATCGTGGTTATGGCTATCGCGGATACCGCGGTTATGGCTGGGGCGGTCCGGCCGTCGGTGTTTATGTCGGCCCGTCCTACGGTCCCCGCTGCTTCGACCCAGTCTATGGCTATTATCCCTGCCCCTATGGCTACGGCTACGGCTATTAGCCTCTGGCGCTAGCGGGATTTGAAGGCGGGGACGTTTCGTCCCCGCAATCCCCGAAAAGCGTCCCGGCACCCCAAATGCGTCGCTCTCGGCGACGCTAACCGCTGGCGGTGGCCTCCAGCCGCTCCTTCTCCTCGATCTCGGTGAAGGCGCCGCGCTTGGTCACCAGCCAGAGGATGGCGAGGCCAGGAACAGCCTCGGCAGCAAGTCAGGTACGCCTCTCCGTCCAGGGCGCCACCTTCAACAACAACAGCATGCCGGGTACAGCGACGATGGCGCAAAGGACGAAGAACTGTGTCCATCCGAAGGCTTCCACGATGAAACCGGTCGATGCATTGGCCAGCGTGCGCGGAACGGCGATGAAACTGCTGAACAGGGCAAATTGGGTGGCGGTAAAGGCCTTGCTCGTTTCCCTGGCCATGAAGGCGGTCAGCGCGATCGCGCCAAGGCCAACGCCCACGTACTCCCCGCTGACCACGACGAACAACCCCGCCAGCGTATGCCCTGCCTGGCTCAGCCAAATATACGGAAGGATGGTGAACAGCTGCACGAAACCGAACAGCCACAGGGCCCGGTTGATGCTCACCTTGAGCATGATGATGCCGCCCAGCACGCCACCGGCAATGCTGGCCCACAGGCCAGCCACCTTGGCCACGGAGCCGATCTCGCTCAGGCTGTACCCCATATCGATGTAAAAGGGCGTAGCCAGCGCCGTGGCCATGTTGTCCCCCAACTTATAGAGAAACAAGAAGGCCAGGATGGCTAGCGCAGCCTTGATCCCGTCGCGGCTGAAAAATTCCACGAAGGGATCGATAACCGCCTCTCGCAAGGTGTGCGGCGCCAACGCGTCATCGCTCACTTCCTTGATTGTCAAAGTGGTGACGATGCCGACCAGCATGAAGGCGCCGGTGACCCAAAACACCACCGTCCAGGGCTGATGGTCGGCCAGGATCAAGGCCAGAGAACCCGGCACCAGTCCGGAAAGACGGTAGGCATTCACGAAGATGGACGTGCCGGTTCCGAGCTCGTCATCGGCCAGCAGCTCCCGCCGGTAAGCATCGATGACGATGTCCTGGCTGGCGCCAAACAGGGCGACAACGAACACGACCGCCACGATCGCTTGGAGCGAGGTCGATGGATCGAACTGGCCCAACGCGCCGATCGAAAGCAGCAGCACCAGCTGCGTCAGGAGCGCCCAGCCCCGGCGGCGGCCGAGGAACGGCAGCTGGTAGCGGTCCATCAGGGGGGACCACACGAATTTCCAGGTATAGGGCAGCCCGATTAGGGCGAAGAGACCGATGGTGGCGAGGTCCACCTCGTTGCTGCGCAACCAGGCTGGCACCAGCGAAATTAGGACATATAGCGGCATTCCGGAGGTGAAGCCCAGGAAGACGCAGGCCAGCATCTTCCGGTTGAACAGGATCTCGGTCCAACTGCGCTGCGCTTCAGCCAAGCGGAAACTCCCGCTGAGGGACCTGGCCGAGGAACACGATGGTCGCCGTCAGCATGCGCGCCAGCCGCTCGCCAAGGCTCAATTTCCGTGTGGTGCCCCCGGTCGCCGTCATGGTGACCTATTATCAAGCCGAACGCGGTTCGTCATGCTTGGCCTTGTGCCGTGCATCCACGACTTTTTGGAGGCGCCAGGCGGAGGTGGCCGGGAATGGCGCCGGAATCGACTCGCGCGCTAGATTGCGAGCGCCGCCCCTCAGGGCACGGAGATTGTCGACCCGGCAGGCGAGTATTACGACGACTATTACGCCGTGTTCTTCCTCGACCCCGACGGGTTGAAGCTGGAAGGCATGAAATATGGCGAGCGCCACGAACAGGCGGCGCGCGCCCGCGCGGCCGCGCGCAAGAAGGCGGCGGCAAGCAACAAGCCATCAGGCCGGAAGGGACGCAAAATAGCGCCTGCTCCCAACTTGCCGGGCTCTAGCGGGGAGTGCCGGCCGCCTCGCGCGGCACCGAGCGGGTTGAAAACCGATGCCCTAAACCCAATTTCTGTTGCGAATAAGTTGCACTTGCAATTATGGTCTGGTCGAGGGAAGTTCCGGCGGCAAAGGAGGATGTTTTGACAGCAAGTTGGGTTGGGCGGGTTGGACGCTGGGCCCGCGTGGCGATCCTAGGCCTTGCGATTCTGCCGGTCGCCGCCGGCGCCGCTGAGCCTGGCAAGCCGTTTCGCGTGGTCACGACCTTCACCGTCATTCAGGACATCGCTCAGAATGTCGCCGGCGATAAAGCCATTGTTGAATCGATCACCAAGCCGGGCGCCGAAATTCACGACTATCAACCGACTCCCCTCGACATCGTGAGGGCGCAGGACGCCGACCTCGTCTTGTGGAACGGCTTCAATCTCGAGCGCTGGTTCGAGAAGTTCTTCCAAAACATCAAGGATGTGCCTAGCGTGGTGGTGTCGGAGGGGATCGACCCCATGGGGATCGCGGAGGGCCCCTACACGGGTAGGCCAAATCCTCATGCCTGGATGTCACCTTCGAACGCGCTCGCTTACGTGGAAAATATTCGCAAAGCGCTGGTCAAATACGATCCGGCCAATGCCGAGGCCTACAACCGGAATGCCGCAGCCTACGCTGCCGAGATCAAGGCCTTGGATGTACCGTTGCGCAAGCGGATCGCGGCGATTCCGCAGGACCAGCGCTGGCTGGTCACGAGCGAAGGCGCCTTCAGTTATCTCACTCGCGACTATCAGATGCGGGAGGCCTATCTCTGGCCCATCAATGCCGACGAGCAAGGCACACCGAAGCAGGTGCGCAAGGTGATCGACCTTGTGCGTGAGAAAGAGATCCCCGTGGTGTTCAGCGAGAGCACGATCTCCGACCGCGCCGCCAAGCAAGTCGCCAAGGAGACGGGCGCCCGCTATGGCGGGGTGCTCTACGTCGACTCGCTCAGCGCCGCGAACGGACCCGTGCCGACCTATCTTGATCTTCTGCAGGTGACGGTCGAGACCATCGTGAAGGGATTTGGCAAATAATGGACGCACCCGTACACCCGAGCCGTCTCGCGGCCGAGGGCGCAGCGGCGCATCGCGCCCGCGTTTCCCTGCACGATCTGAGCGTGACCTATCCCAACGGCCTCACCGCCGTGCGGGATGCCACCTTCGAGCTGGGCCCCGGCACTATCTGCGCGCTGGTCGGGGTCAACGGCAGCGGCAAGTCCACAATCTTCAAGGCGATCATGGGCTTCGTGCGGCCTTCGGCCGGCGAGGTGCAAATCTGCGGCCTCCCCGTCGACGAGGCGTTGCGGAGAAACATCGTCGCCTATGTTCCGCAAAGCGAGGACGTCGACTGGAACTTCCCCGTTCTGGTCGAGACCGTGGTGATGATGGGCCGCTACGGCCACATGAATTTTCTCCGCATTCCCTCGCGGGCTGACCGCAACAAGGTCGATGAGGCGCTGGAGCGCGTCGGCATGAGCGCCTATCGGCACAGACAAATCGGCGAGTTGAGCGGTGGCCAGAAGAAGCGTGTGTTTCTCGCCCGGGCGCTGGCGCAAGAGGGACGGATCATCCTGCTCGACGAGCCTTTCACCGGCGTCGACGTGAACACTGAGGCGGCCATTGTCAGCCTGCTGCGGGAATTGCGCGCGGCCGGCCATCTCATGCTCGTCTCGACCCACAATCTCGGTAGCGTGCCGGATTTCTGCGACCAGGTGGTGCTGCTGAACCGGACGGTACTCGCCGCCGGGCCCACAGCCCTCGTCTTTACCCAGAAAAATCTCGAGCGCACCTTCGGCGGCGTCCTCCGCAACTTTGAACTTGGCGGGCGGGCGCTGCATGAGGACAACGATGCCCGGAGCGTCACCGTGCTGACCGACGACGAGCGTCCGCTAGTCTTCTATGGCGACAAATACACTCCGCGAAGACCGACGGACGACGCCCCATGAGCGTGCTGCTTAGCGAACTGCTGGTTCCCTTTGCCTACAACTATATGGTGAAGGCCATGTGGGTGAGCGCCCTGGTCGGCGGCGTCTGCGCCTTTCTCTCGGCCTATCTCATGCTCAAGGGCTGGTCTCTGATGGGCGATGCGCTCGGCCATTCCATCGTGCCCGGTGTGGCCGCCGCTTACATTATCGGCGCACCCTTCGCCATTGGCGCCTTCTTCGCCGGCATCCTCGCCGCCTCTGGCATGATCTTCGTCAAGCAGCACACCCGCTTGCGCGAAGATGCGGTGATAGGGCTCGTTTTCACCACCTTGTTTGCGCTCGGCCTGTTGATGGCCTCGATCTGGCCGACTTCTGTCAGCATCCAGACCATCGTGCTTGGGAACATCCTCGCCATTGCCGACGAGGACGTCACGCAGGTCGTCATTATCGCCGGCGTCTCGCTCCTCGTCATGGCCTTCATCTGGAAGGACCTGATGGTGACGTTTTTCGACGAGAGCCACGCCCGCAGCATCGGCATCAACACGACCTTCCTCAAGGGCGTGTTCTTCACCTTGCTCAGCGCCTGTACAGTGGCAGCGCTACAGACCGTCGGCGCCTGCCTCGTCATCGCCATGGTGGTGACGCCGGGTGCCACGGCCTATCTCCTCACCGACCGCTTTGGCTGGCTTATCGTGATCAGCGTCGCGCTCGGCGTGATCACGAGCTTCGTCGGCGCCTATGTCAGCTATTTCCTCGACGGCGCGACCGGCGGGATCATCGTCACCCTCCAGACTCTGCTGTTCCTCGCAGCCTTCTATTTCGCGCCCAAGCATGGCGTGCGCGCTGCGCGGCGCAGAGGTCGCGCCATCGTGGAGGCCGCGGCATGATGCCGATAATGGACTGGATCACCGGGCCGCTCGCCTACCCCTTCATGCAGCGGGCGCTGGTTATGTCACTCCTGGTGGCCGCGGTCTGCGCCGTCTTGTCCTGCTATCTCGTGCTCAAGGGCTGGTCGCTGATGGGTGACGCCATCTCCCATGCGGTCCTCCCCGGGATCGTGGTCGCTTACGTAGTGGGACTGCCGCTCTTGGTTGGCGCTTTCGCGGCGGGCCTCTCTTGTGCGCTCCTGACCGGGTACCTCAAGGAGAACAGCCGGGTAAAAGAGGATACGGCCATGGGGATCGTATTCTCCGGGATGTTCGGTCTGGGACTCGTACTTTTCACCAAGGTCGAATCCGACCAGCATCTCAACCACATCCTATTCGGCAATGTTCTTGGCGTGACGCTGCGCGATCTCGCCGAAACCGCCTTGATTGCGGGAGGCACGCTCTTAATCGTGCTGCTGAAGCGCCGCGATCTCCTCCTCTACTGCTTCGATCCGAACCACGCCCGCGCCATCGGCCTGCCGGTCAGAGTGCTGCATTACGGTCTGCTTGTTTTGCTCTCGCTCACCATTGTGAGTTCGCTGAAGGCGGTCGGCATCATTCTCGTCATCGCCATGCTGATCGCGCCGGGCGCCACTGCTTATTTGCTGACGGACAGCTTCGACCGGATGCTGCTGATCGCGCTCGCCGTGGCCACGGTATCGAGCGCGATCGGTACACTTCTGAGCTTCCACATCGATGGGGCGACAGGAGCCTGCATCGTGCTCGTTCAAGCAACCGCGTTCCTGCTGGCTTTTCTGTTCGGACCGCGCCGGGGCTTGGTCTCGGTCCGGCTGCGCGCGGCCATCCGTTAGGCCTGAAACTCCTGGGCAGCCTCAGGGCTGTGGTGAGGCCGGCACCGCTCGCCGCAGAATGGCGTAGATCAGCGCCGTGGACCAGCCAATCAAAAGGATGCCGTTCAGCGCCGTCATCGGCGCGAGCAGGCGCCAGCCTGCAACCGGCAGCACCTCGCCATAGCCGAGCGTGGTGTAATTGCTGAAGGCGAAATAGACGAGCTCGGTGCCGGGCGGCGCGGCGCCGACCACGGCATAGGTCCCCGCCCAGATCAGAACTTCGAGGAAATGCCCGGTAACGAGCAGCACGCCGGTGGCGACGATGATCAGCGTGTCGGTGAGGATGGCAGGCGCCGCCTGGCCCCGCGTCGAGAGGTCGCGGACGACCCTGACCACCACGGCGAGCAGCACGGCATGGATGATGAGATTGGTCAGGCTCGGCGCCGCCCCGACCACGATCTGATGCAGCAGATCTTCTTCGAGCAAATTACTCACCGGCGAGCAGATCCGGCTGACGCGTGACCGTGGCGCGGCGCGCCTCCGCCGGCCCTGTTGCCGCTGACGGCCGTGGCGCAGGCGGGGCGAGCGGCGTCACGCCGTTGCCTTTGACCGCGGCCTCCGCCTCGCCCGCAAAATCCAAATTCTCGATCTTGTCGCCACGCGAGGCGATGCGCGCCGATGAGGTGAGGATTTTCTCGATGTCCTGGTTGGCTTGGCCGAAATGCCGCTGGAGGTCGAGCACGCGCTCGCGCAAGCGCCCCATATCGTCCATCAGCTTCGTCACCTCGCGCTGAATGAGGTGGGCCTGCTCACGCATCTGCACGTCCTTCAGGATCGCCTGCATGGTCTGCACCGCGAGCATCAGCATGTTCGGCGCGCAGATGAAAATGCGTGTCCGATGCGCCTTCTGCACGAGATCGGAGAAATGCTCGGCCAAATCCGCATAGATCGCTTCCGACGGCACGAACAGGATGGCGGTATCCTGCGTCTCTCCCGGCAGGAAGTAGCGCTCGGCCATGGCATCGACGTGGCGGCCAACGTCGGTCCGCACCCGCCGTGCCGCGTCCTTCTTCTCCTCCGGCAGCCGTGCCACGCGGAAGGCCTCGAAACCTTCCAACGGAAATTTGGCGTCGATGACCACGCCCGCGCGCGTGTTGGGCAGGTGCAAGACGCAGTCGGGGCGCTTGCCGTTGGAGAGCGTCGCCTGAAAGCTATAGGCGCCCTTGGGCAGACCATCCTGGATGATGGCTTCCATGCGCATTTGGCCGAAGGCGCCGCGCGCCTGCTTGTTGGCGAGGATTTCCTGCAAGCCGACCATATTGGTGGACAGCTCGGTCAGGTTCTTCTGGGCTGAATCGATGACGACGAGCCGCTCATACAGCTTGGAGATCGAATCCGTGGTCTTACGCGCGGTCTCGTTCAGGTCGGAGCCGACCCGATGGGTCATGCGGTCGAGGCGTTCGTTGACGGCGCGGGCGAGATCGCCATGGCGGGTCACGCTCATCTCCGCCAGCGTCTGCAAGCGCCCCTTCAGCTCGGCCAGATGGGCGTCGTGCTCGCGTGCGTCGCGCCGCCGCCGGCTCATATGCATGGCGACGATCGTCACCAGCACGATCAGAGCCAGCACCGCGAGCCCGAGCAAGCCGAATAGAATCAAGATGGGGTCGAGCGAATAGCTCCCCACCCGCAATGCGTCGAAGGCCATGGGGTGAAGCTATAGCCCGATTCGGCCCTAAGCCAGACCAAAACAGGAACATGTTGACGCTCCGCGCCCGCAACCATATGTCAGCAGCCAATGGCACTCCTTCCGATCATCACCATTCCCGATCCCGTCCTGCGCAAAGAGGCTCTTGCCGTCGAGCGGGTCGACCAGGCGCTGTCGAAGCTCGCCCAAGACATGCTCGCCACCATGTATGAAGCGCCGGGGGTCGGGCTGGCGGCGCCGCAAATTGGCGTTTCCCGGCGTCTCATCGTCATGGATCCTTCCCGCGACGAGGAGCCGGAACAGCCTTTGATCATGGTCAATCCCGTGATCCTCGAGCGGTCCACCGACTTGCGCCTGCATGAGGAGGGCTGCCTGTCGATTCCCGAAATCACGGCCGAGATCGAACGGCCGGCGGTCACGCGCGTGCGTTACATCGATATCGGCGGCAAGCCACAGGAAACGAGCCTTGAGGGCATCTGGTCGACGGTCGTGCAGCATGAGATCGACCATCTGAACGGGGTGCTGTTCATCGACTATCTATCGCGGCTCAAGCGCGACATGATCGTGAAGAAATTCACCAAGCAAAAGCGCAGCGAGCAGGCGCTTTAGCTCTCGCCTCGGGGCTGCTTCCCTTCACCGCACAACGGGCCTAAAGACGCGCCCATGATGCGCATTGTGTTCATGGGTACGCCGGACTTCGCCGTGCCGACGCTTGGTGCGGTGCTGGGCGCCGGACATGAGGTCGCGGCCGTCTACACCCAGCCGCCGCGCGCGGCGGGGCGTGGGCTCGCACCCCGGAAATCGCCGGTGCAGCTCTTGGCCGAAGCCAAGCACATTCCGGTGCTCACGCCAGAACGGTTGAAGGGGAAGGACGAGCAGGAGAGGTTTCGTGACCTAGAGGTCGATGTCGCCGTGGTCGTGGCCTATGGCCTCATCCTGCCGAAGCCGGTTCTCGATGCGGCTCGGCTCGGCTGCTTCAACCTCCATGCCTCGCTGCTCCCGCGCTGGCGGGGTGCGGCGCCGATCCAGCGCGCGATCATGGCCGGAGATGCCGAGACGGGAAACGCCATCATGCGCATGGCGGAGGGGTTGGACACCGGACCGATTTGCCTGATGGAGCGCGTCGCCATCGGCGCCGATGAGACCGCAGGCGCGCTGCACGATCGGCTGGCGGCACGCGGCGCCAATCTCATGGTCAGGGCCTTGAGCGAGCTTGAGCAAGGACAGCTCGACTGCCGGGAGCAGGGCGACGGCGCGACCTATGCCAGCAAGATCGAGGCGGCCGACACGCCCATCGACTGGGCTCGGCCCGCGGCCGAACTGCACAATCAGATCTTAGGCCTCTCACCCCATCCGGGCGCCTGGTTCGAGGCCGAGCTCAACGGCAAGCGCGAGCGGATCAAGGTGCTGCGCGCCATCACGGCCGACAATCAAGGCGACCCAGGCACGCTGCTCGACGATCGGCTGACCGTCGCTTGCGGCGAGGGCGCGCTGCGCCTGACCGAGATCCAGCGTGCCGGCAAGCGACCGATGAGCGCCGATGAGTTCCTGCGCGGCGTCCCTCTTGCCAAGGGGACCGCTGTTCTTTGAAACCTTTATCCGTCATGGCCGGGCTTGCCCCGGGCATCCACGTCTTCCACGGTGCCTTAGGCAAATCGTGGATGCCCGGCACAAGGCCGGGCATGACAGTGTCTCTTTTGGTTCGAGCCAATTAAGCAAAGCCATGCCCCGCTATAAGCTCACCCTCGAATATGACGGCGGCCCCTATGTCGGCTGGCAGTTGCAGGATGGTTTCCCCTCGGTTCAGGGGCGCCTCGCCGAAGCCATCAAGGCCTTTTCCGGCGAGGACGTCATCCCGCGTGGCGCCGGCCGCACCGATACCGGCGTGCATGCGGAGGGTCAGGTCGCCCATCTCGACCTTGGCAAGAACTGGCCGCCCGGAACGGTGCAGAACGCGCTCAATGCCTTGCTGCGGCCGGATCCCATCGCCGTGCTCGACTGCGAGGGCGTCTCGCACGGTTTCGACGCGCGCTTCTCGGCCAAGGCGCGCCACTATCTTTACCGCATCATCGACCGCCGCAGTCCGCTGGCGCTCGAGCGGGAGCGCGCCTGGGGCGTGTTCCGCCCCCTCGATGTCGAGGCCATGGACCGGGCGGCGCAAGTTCTGGTCGGGCACCACGACTTCACCACCTTTCGCTCCACCGAATGTCAGGCGGCCTCACCGGAGAAGACCCTCGACCGGCTTAACGTCTCGCGCCATGGCGAGGTGATCAGGATCGAGGCTAGATCGCGCTCCTTCCTGCACAATCAAGTGCGCTCCATGGTTGGCTCCCTTAAGCTCGTGGGCGAAGGCAAATGGAGCGCTTCCGACCTGGAAGCCGCCCTCGTCGCCCGCGACCGCGGCCGCTGCGGTCCGGTGGCCCCGCCCCACGGCCTTTATCTGCTCAAGGTCGACTATTAATGGGGTTCCCGGGGGCGCGAGCGGGGAAGCATTGGCCAAGGGGCTGAATATCCTTTACCTCTCTGCCGCCAGGAGGGGGGCATGCCAGCCCGCAAACGCGCATGATTAGACGCATCGCCACCGTCGGCGGCTGGACGCTGGTCTCGCGCGTGTCCGGGTTCCTGCGCGATGTGATCATGGCCGCGGTGCTGGGTGCGGGGCCCGTCGCCGACGCCTTCTTTGTCGCCTTCCGCCTGCCCAACCATTTCCGCGCCATCTTCGCCGAGGGCGCCTTCGCCGCGGCTTTCGTTCCGGCCTATGCGCGCACCTTGGAGCAGGCTGGCATCGACGCGGCGAAGCTCTTCGCCGACCGCATTGCCGCGGCGCTGATCGTCATCAATTTGGCTTTGCTCGCGGTGGCGCTGCTATTCACGCCCTGGGTCGTCGCCCTCCTCGCCCCGGGTTTCGTCGACGACCCGGCCCGCTTCGATCTTGCCGTGGCGTTCACCCGCATCACCTTTCCCTATCTCGCGCTGGTGTCGCTGGAGACGCTGCTGGCCGGCGTGCTCAACGCCAATCAGCGCTTCGCCGCCGCCGCCGGAGCTCCCGTGCTGCTCAACCTTTCGCTCATCGCCACGCTCCTGCTGGCGCCTCATTTTCAGAGCGCCGGTTATGCCGCCGCCTGGGGCGTTCTATTCGCCGGCGTGGCGCAGGTCGTGTTCGTCGGCGTGGACGCCGAATTGCGCGGGGTTGGCATCAGGTTCCGCATGCCGCGCCTCGATGCACCGACGCGCAAATTCCTGAAGGCGCTCGGCCCCGCCATCATCGGCGCCGGCGGCGTTCAGCTTGCCCTCTTTGCCGATACGCTGATCGCCTCCTTTCTCCCCGCCGGCTCGCTCTCGGCCCTCTATTACGCCGACCGCATCAACCAGCTTCCCATTGGCGTGGTCGGCATCGCCGTTGGCACCGTGCTCTTGCCTGAAATGTCGCGCCGGATCGCCGCCGGCGACCTGCATGGCGCGGCCAGGGCGCAAGCGCGCGGGATCCAGCTTGCGCTGCTGCTCACGGTGCCTTGCGTTGCCGGCGCCATCGCCATCCCCGACCTGATCATGCGCGCGCTGTTCGCCCGTGGCGCCTTCACCATCGCCGATGCCGAGGCTGCGGGCGCAACGCTTGCCGCCTATGCCGTCGGCCTGCTCCCCTTCGTCATGCTGCGAAGCTTCACCGCGCCGTTCTACGCGCGCGGCGACACGGCGACCCCGGTCAAGGCGGCGCTTCTCGCCGCGGCGGTAAACATCGCGCTCAAAGTGGTACTGATGGGTCCACTCGCCCAGGTCGGCTTGGCCCTGGCCACGAGCGTCGGCGCCTGGATCAATCTGAGCCTGCTGACAATCTTTGCCCGCCAGCAAGGCTTCGCCGTTTCTGGAGCGGGTCTCCGCCCGGTGGTGAAGCTCCTGCTCTCCGGCGTTCTGCTGGGCGGTGTCCTGTTCTTGGGCCAGGGCGCGCTCGGCCACGCTTTGGCGGGGCTTACCCATTTCCGCGAGGAAACAGCCCTTGCGATCCTCGTTATCGGCGGCGCGATTGTCTACGGACTCGTGGTGCTGCTGTTGCTCGGGCCGGGTTGGCTCGGCACGCTGCTCAAGGATGTGGGCGCCGCGGCCGATGCGCCGCCGTCGAAGACGCTCGAGCAGCCGAGCGCGACGGAGGCATCCGCGGCGCTCCCCGACGACCAGCCGCCGCCGACGATCTAGGTCAAGGCACCGAGCGGAGATCGATCAGCTCGACGTCGGCGACCGCGATTGGGCGCCCGAGAAAGATCGCCCCGACCCGGGCGAAGCGCTCCGGCGAGTCGGTGGCGAAGAAGCGCATTTGGCTTGCGCCGCTTTCGCGCCCGTCATTACTCATGGCCGCGACGGCAAGGGCTTCGGCCACGGCCTTCGCCGTGGTCTCGGCCGAATCCACCATGGCGACATCGTCGCCGATCACCTGCCTGATGGCGGCAGCCAGCACCGGAAAATGGGTGCAGCCGAGCACGATGGTGTCCGGCGCCTCAGCCTCATCGAAGAGCGGCAGCAGATATCGTTCCGCCGCGGCGATGGTGACGGGGGAATCGGTCCAGCCCTCCTCCGCTAGCGCCACGAACACCTGGCAGGGCTGCTGCACCACATTCACCTCGCCGCGAACGGCCTGGATGGCGCGAAGATAGGCGCCGCCCTTGATGGTGCCTTCGGTCGCAATCACGGCGATGCGGTTGTTGCGGGTGGCGGCGACGCCGGCGCGCGCGCCTGGCTCGATCACGCCGATGACCGGCACCGGCGCCAGCGCCTCGGCTAGCGGCGCGAGCGCCACGGCGGAGGCGGTATTGCAGGCCACCACCACCATCTTCACGCCTTCGCCGGTCAGAAGCCGCGTTGCCTGCAGGGCGTAGGCCGTAACCGTCTCCGCGCTCTTGGTGCCGTAAGGCAGCCGCGCGGTGTCGCCGAGATAGATGAAGCGCTCTTGGGGGAGGCGGGCCGCGAGCGCGCGCAGCACGGTGAGTCCGCCCATGCCGGAGTCGAACACGCCGATCGGGCGTGGATCATTTGGGGACATAAATCTCGAACTCCTCGAAATAGAGATCGAGGAAGCGCCGGTAGATCGCCGTGAGCTGCTGAAGATCGGCGAGCGCCACCTGCTCGTCGGCCTGATGGATGGTTGTGGTCAGGAGCCCGAATTCGACCACGGGACAGAGCTCCTTGATAAAGCGCGCGTCGGAGGTGCCCCCGTCGGTGGACAGCGACGGCGTGAGCCCCGTGATGTCGCGCACGGCGTGGCTCAGCACCAAGTCGAGCGATCCCGGCTCGGTGAGAAAGGTGTGGCTTGGCGGCTCGAACTCGAGCGTAAGCTCAAGCCCGCTACTGGCGAGCGCCTTGGTCGCATCGTCGCGCAATTTAGCCTGGAGCGATTCGGGCGAATGCCGGTCGTTGTAGCGGATATTGAACCGCGCTTCGGCCATGGCCGGAATGACGTTGGTGGCGGGATTGCCGACATCGATGCTCGTCACCTCGAAATTGGAGGGCGAAAAATAGGCGCTGCCGAAATCGAGTGGGGCGTCGTAGAAGCGGGCGAGAACCGCGATCAGCCCCTTGACCGGATTATTGGCGAGATGCGGATAGGCGACGTGGCCCTGTACGCCGCTCACTTTGATTGACCCGTTCAGACTGCCGCGCCGTCCGATCTTGATGGTTTCTCCGAGTCGCGTCGAATTGGTCGGTTCGCCAACCAGCGCATGGTCCGGCCGCTCGCCTTGGTCGACCATCCAGTCGAGCACCTTGGGCGTGCCGTTGATCGACGGGCCTTCCTCGTCGCCGGTGATGAGGAGGCTGATCGAGCCTGGAAAGTCCGAGCCCTTGCTGCGGGCATAATCGAGGGCGGCGGCGGCGAAAGCGGCGACGCCCCCCTTCATGTCCGAGGCCCCTCGGCCAAAGAGCACGCCATCCTCGATCTCGCCGGCAAAGGGCGGGTGGGTCCACAGCGATTCCGCGCCAGGAGGGACCACGTCGGTATGGCCGGCGAAGCAGAGATGCGGGATGCCGTCTCCGAAGCGCGCATAGAGATTGTCGACCGGCAGCGTCCCCTCTTCGGTGAACACCAGGCGATGGCAGCGGAATCCCGCTGGCGCCAAGGCCCGCTCCAAGACGTCCAGGGCGCCTGCGTCCACGGGCGTGACGCTCTGACAGCGGATCAACGCTTGCGCAAGCTCGATTGGGAGTTCGTTTAAATCCGTCATCACCGCGCCGAACCTTGTTGCGCCTTCTATAGCGGCTTGCCGGGCCGGTATCGAGGCCGTTGTCAGGGCGTATCAGAGAGTGGCGTCGGTGCCGGTGGGGCTGAGCGGATCGGGGCCATAGCGATCCGGGCCCTTGCCGCGTCTCAGTCCCGCAACAGCTCGTTGATCGAGGTCTTGGCGCGGGTGCCTTCGTCAACGGTCTTGACGATCACGGCGCAATAGAGTGACGGCCCCGGCGCGCCGTTGGGCATCAATCGGCCCGGCATGGTTCCCGACACCAACACGGAAAAAGGCGGCACCCGGCCATAGAAAATCTCGCCCGTGGCGCGATTGACGATCTTGGTCGACTGGCCGAGATAGACCCCCATGGAGAGCACCGAGCCTTCGCCGACGATCACGCCTTCGGCCACTTCGGCACGGGCGCCGATGAAGCAATTATCCTCGATGATCACCGGGTTCGCCTGCAACGGTTCGAGCACGCCGCCGATGCCGGCGCCACCCGAAATATGCACGTTCTTGCCGATCTGCGCGCAGGACCCGACCGTGGCCCAGGTGTCGACCATGGTGCCGCTATCGACACGCGCCCCGAGATTGACGAAGGACGGCATCAATACCGCGCCCGGGGCGATATAGGCGGAGCGGCGCACCACGGCGCCGGGCACCACGCGGAAACCGGCTTCCTTGAAGTCCTTCGCCTTCCAGCGGGCGAATTTGCTGGGGACCTTGTCCCACCAAGCCCCGCCGCCCGGGCCGCCGTCGATCTTGTGCGCATCCTCCAGGCGGAAGGAGATGAGAATCGCCTTCTTCAGCCATTGATGCACCACCCAGGATCCGTCGATCTTCTCCGCCACGCGGACTTCGCCCTTGTCGAGGAGATCGAGCGTCTCCTCCACGGCGTCGCGTACGACCCCCCTGGTTTTCGGATTGATATCCGCGACGTGCTCATAGGCACTTTCGATGAAGCTCTTGAGATGCTCATGCGTCATGGCTGGCGGGAATCCTCAGGTCAGGTCAGACAAAACTGCGCCGCGGCGGCGATCTCCCCTCCGCGCTCATCCACCGCAGTGATATCGGCAAGGAAAGCGGCGAGCGCGTCGGTTTGGTGATGGATGTGTGGCGGCAGTTCCGCCCACCCGGCGATGGCATCATGCTCGGGATGATCGGTCCGGCCGCAGGCCACGAGCACCGTGGTCATGCCGACCTGATGCGCCGTCGCCAGGTTGTGCGGTAGGTCGTCGAACATGGCGGCGCGGTCTCCCGCCACCCCATGCGCGCGCATGAAGCGCTCAAACGCCGCGCGTTCCGGCTTCGGGATGAACTCAGCGGCGTGAATGTCGAACACATCCTCGAAGCGTCCTTCGAGTCCGAGCCTGGCAATGACCTTCTCGGCATGCTGGCGCGATCCGTTGGTGAAGACGTATTTGCGCCCGCCGAGCGCGTCGATCGCCCGGCCAAGCTCGGGCGCGGGCTCGATCACGCTTAAGTCGATGTCATGCACATAGTCGAGAAACAAATTGGGGCAGACGTCGTGCTGCCGCATCAGCCCGGCCAGCGTGGTGCCATAGGTGAAATAATAGTGCTTGCGCATGCGCTGAGCGTCTGCATGCGAAATCCCGAAATGCTCGGCGATGAAGTCGCCCATGCGGGTGTCGATCTCGGCGAACAGATTGCAGTCGCCAGGGTAGAGCGTGTTGTCGAGGTCGAACACCCACGCCTCGACATGGTCGAAGCCAGTTCCTGGCGGGGGCTTCTGACGATGGATCATCCTCGATCCCCCTCAGCCCTTTGGGCGCCTGATCAAGGTCCCGGCGCCATGCTCGGTGAAGAGCTCGAGCAGCACGGCATGCGGCACCTTGCCATTGATGATGACCACGGCCTCGACGCCGGCTTCGACCACGGCCATGCAGCTCTCGACCTTGGGGATCATACCGCCGCAGATGGTGCCGTCGCCGATCATCCTCTTCGCTTCCGCCGTGGTCAGAGATTTGACCAGCGTACCGGACTTGTCGAGCACGCCTTCGACGTCGGTCAGGAGCAGGAGGCGCTTCGCCTTCATGGCCGAGGCCAGCGCCGCGGCGAAAGTATCGGCGTTGATGTTCAGCGTCTCGCCGTCAGGTCCCATGCCGATTGGCGCCACCACGGGGATCAAATCGGACTGGATGATCACGTCGATGATATGCGGATCGACCGCGGCGGGTTCGCCGACAAAGCCGAGATCCACCACCTGCTCGATATTGGAATCGGGATCGCGGACTCGCCGTTCCAGCCGCTTCGCCCGCATCAGATTGGCATCCTTGCCGCAGATGCCGACGGCCTTGCCGCCCTGGGCGTTGATGGCGCTGACGATCTCCTTATTGACCGAGCCCGCGAGCACCATCTCCACCACATCGACGGTCTCCCGGTCGGTGACGCGCAGGCCGCCCTGGAACTCCGATCTGATATTCAGCCGGTCGAGCAAGGAGCCGATTTGCGGACCACCGCCATGCACCACGATCGGGTTCACGCCCGCCTGCTTGATCAGCACGATGTCGCGGGCGAAGTCGCGCGCCAGCTCCGGGTCGCCCATGGCATGACCGCCATATTTCACCACCACGGTGGCGCGGTCGTAGCGCTGCATGAAGGGCAGCGCCTCGGACAGGATCTTGGCCTTGGCGTGGATAGACGAAAGGGAGCCAGACTCGCTGATCGCGGGGCTGTCCTTTGGTTTTATAGGGGGTGTTTTGGTCTTGGCCACCTGCGCCTTATAGCGGCGCTTGGGGCTTGCGAGCAAACGCCATTCGATTGACGGGATCGGGCCCGAGACAGGCCGGGCTCAAGACAGCGAGCCGCCCGGCTGCCCTCCGACTGCTATTTGCGCCAAGCGCCCGCGGGTTCCCGGGGGAGCGTCATCCATCTTGACGCGCCGGACTCTCACCCTCGCGTAACAAGGCGGCGACAGCGGCACGGAGCTCGGGCAGACCAACGCCCGTGCGGGCCGAGGTCGCGATCATTTCGGGATAGGCCGCGGGGTGTTTCGCCAGCTCCTCGGCAACCTCAGCCTTGATCGCGGCGAGCTCCGCTGGCTTTGGCTTGTCGGCCTTGGTCAGCACCACCTGGTAGGAGACCGCGGCCTCGTCCATCAGCGCCATGGTCTCCCGGTCATTGTCCTTGAGGCCATGACGGGCGTCGATCAAGAGAAACACGCGCTTCAGCTCGCGCCGGCCCCGGAGATAGTCGCGGATGAGCCTGGTCCAGCCCTTCACCTCGGCTTTCGAGACCCTGGCATAGCCATAGCCGGGCATGTCGACGAGATAGAACTCCCCCTCCTTGCCAACGGTGAAGAAATTGAGCTCGCGCGTGCGCCCGGGGGTGACCGAAACGCGGGCGAGGCCTTTGCGCCAGGTCAGCGCATTGATCAGGCTCGATTTGCCGACATTGGAGCGGCCGGCAAAGGCCACTTCGTGACGCTCGTCCTGCGGCAAACCGTCGATGGCGACGACGCCCTTGACGAAATTGCACGGGGTTCTGAACAGAGCCTCGCCTTGGGCGAGCTCGGCGGGGGTGAAGGCCGGCGATGCCGCGGCGGCAGGGGGGCATACGGGCGCTGCCGTCATTGATCGACCCCTTTTTGGCAAGCCCTCGCCCGCACAGGAGCAGGGGATCGCGGGTACTTAGCGCTAACTCTTCGTCTCGCTTTCGGCGCTCTTCGCCTCGCCATCGACGATCTTGGACGCGGTTTTTGTCCCTTTAGCGGTCTTCGCCGCTCGCCTTGAGACCTTCGCCACGCTCTCGGCACTCTTCGCTTCATTCTCGGGGACAGGGGGCTTGAGCCCGAGATTCTCCAGCAGCGGGATTTCAACACCCTGACGATGCATGATCAGGGCCTGCTGGAGCACCGACAGGGTGTTGTTCCAGGCCCAGTAGATCACGAGACCAGCCGGGAAGCCCGCCAGCAGGAAGGTGAAGAACACGGGCATCCACGCAAACACTTTCGCCTGGATGGGGTCGGGCGGCGCCGGGTTCAGCCGCATCTGAATCCACATGGTTACGCCCATGATCAGCGGCCAAGCGCCGAGCATGAGGAAAGGTCCAACCACGGGAATCTGTGCCGGATCGAAGGGAAGCAAGCCGAACAGATTGAACACGCTCGTCGGGTCCGGGGCCGACAGATCCTTGATCCAGCCGAAAAACGGCGCATGGCGCATCTCGATGGTGACGAAAAGTACCTTGTAGAGCGCGAAGAACACCGGGATCTGCACGAGAATGGGCAGGCAGCCCGAAGCCGGGTTCACCTTCTGCTTCTTGTATAGTTCCATCATCGCCTGCTGCATGCGGGCGCGGTCGTCGCCGAAACGCTCCTTCATGGCCTGGAGCTCAGGCTGCAGCTTCTTCATCTTGCTCATCGACACGTAGGATTTGTTCGCGAGCGGGAACAGCACGAGCTTGATGAGCAGGGTGACGATGAGGATGGCGACGCCAAAATTGCCGACGAGTTTGAAGAAATAGTCGAGGGCGAAGAACATCGGCTTGGTGAGGAAATAGAACCAGCCCCAGTCGATCAGGAGATCGAATTTGGGAATGCCGAGCTGGCTGGAATAACCGTCGACGAGATTGACCTCCTTGGCGCCGGCGAAGACGTGGCCCTTGGCCTCTCCCGTGCTGCCGGGGGCGATGGTGAGCGGCGTCATGAGATAGTCGGTCTGAAAGCGCTCCTGACCGGCGCTTCCAGGCGTGCCGGCAAAGCGGGCGTCAAATTCACCGCCCTGATCGGGTATCACCACCGCGGCCCAATATTTGTCGGTGATGCCGAGCCAGCCAGATTTGCTCTTGAACGTGGCCGGCGGATTGTCGAGCGCCGTGCTGTAGGAGATTTCCTCGAGGCTGCCATCGGCGACGACGCCGATCAGGCCCTCATGCAGAATGTAGAAGCCTTGGACATGGGGCAGCCCGTGCCGGGAAACGAGGCCGTAGGGGTAGAGGGTGACGGCTTCCGCCGTCGTGTTCTCGACCGCATCGGTCAGGGTGAACATGTAATTTTCGTCGACCGCGATGGTGCGGGTGAAGTTGAGACCCTGGCCATTGTCGTAGCTGAGCGTGACTGGGGATTGCGGCGTGAGCGTCGCGTTCGACGCGGCCTGCCATAGCGTGTCGGGGCCGGGGACGTTCACGTCCTTGCCGGTGCCGGCGACCCAGCCATGCTCCGTATAATAGGCATCGGGAGCTCCCGCCGGGGACAAGAGCACGACCATCGGGCTCGTCGGGTCGACCGTGGCCCGATATTTCTTGAGCACGACATCGTCGATGCGCGCGCCCTTCAGATTGATCGAGCCCTGGATGCTGGGCGTGTCGATCGCCACGCGCGGCGTGGCCGCGAGGGCCTCAACGCGCGACTGAGCCGCAGTCTGTATCGCGCTGGGCGCAGGCCGGGCGCCATCGGCGGCGGGCGCTGCGCTTTGGGCGCCTGGCTGCTGCGGGCCCGGTTGTGCTTGCTGTTGCGCCTGCTGTTCCGCCGTTTGCGTTCCGGGCTGTTGGGGCGGCTGAGCCGGCACGAAGAAATACTGCCAGGAGAACAGAATGGCCATCGACAGAACGATAGCGAGGATGAAATTGCGGTTGTTCTCGTCCATGTCGCTTTACTATTGACCGGGTTTTACGCGGTCGCGTGGCAGGGGCGGTTGGGAATCCCGTCCGAGAGCGTTCGGCGCCTTCTGATGCTTCGGCGCCTGGTGGACCTTGGTGAGCGCCCGCTCAAGGTCCTTGGTGATCTCGGCGAAGGGCCGTTGTAGCGTGCCTGCCCTTGCGATCAAGACATAATCGTAGCCGTCGACTGTCCGGGCCGGGTCCAATAGACGCACGGCTTCCTTGAGGCGCCGGCGAGCCCGGTTGCGCAAGACGGCGCCCCCAAGACTCTTCGTCGCGGTGAACCCGAACCGTGCGACGCCGCGGCCGAACTCAACGCTCTCCACTCGCGTTCGGGCTTGCAGCACCAATGTCGGCGCGGCGAAACGCGCTCCTTCCCTGACATGCAGGAACTCGGGGCGGGACTTCAGGCGTTCGATTGCCGTCACCGGGGAGGCGGGGCAGGCGCTCTCGCGGCCGATCAAGCCGACAGACGCTTGCGCCCCTTGGCTCTGCGCCGTGCCAGCACCTTGCGGCCGCCCGTGGTCGCCATGCGGGCGCGAAAGCCGTGGCGCCGCTTGCGGACGAGCCGCGATGGTTGAAAGGTCCGTTTCACGAGGAAAATCTCCGATAAAGCGCTGGGTTTGGCGCTTATAGGTGGCACAATCGGTCAAGTCAATCCGAGGCCGAAGCGCGCGCTTGATCCATCACGGATGGTTACAGAGCATCACGATGGCGCGATAGCCCGTTCCTGGAGAGGAGACCTGTCGCCTATGAATGGTGACGAGGCGCAGGGAAAAGGGTCGAAGGAATGACGACGGCGCCGGACAAGCCATCAACTCAGCCCTCCTGGCTCAAGCGGGGTTGGCCCTTGCTCCTGCTGCTCGCGGCCATGGCGCTGGTTTTTGGCATGGGCTGGCATCGCTATCTCTCCTTGCAGGAGCTCGCGCTGCGGCGGGAAGCATTGCGCGCGGCGATCGCCGACCACCGGCTTTTGGCGCTCCTGGTCTTCATGGGCATCTATGCCGGGACGGTTGCCATGTCCTTGCCAGGGGCGGTGGTGCTGACTGTGGCGGGAGGCTTCCTATTCGGCTGGTTGTTGGGCGGGTCGGCCGCAATCATTGCCGCGACCGCGGGCGCCGCCGCGATCTTCTTGATTGCTCGAAGCGCGCTGGGAGAGGCCCTTGCGGCGCGGGCCGGCCCCTGGATCGAGCGCCTGCGCCAAGGCTTTCAGGAGAACGCCTTCAACTATCTCCTCTTTCTCCGCCTGGTCCCTATCTTCCCGTTTTGGCTGGTCAATCTGGCCCCGGCCCTGCTCGGCGTGGGATTTGGCACCTATCTTCTTGCCACCCTGATCGGGATCGTGCCTGGGACTTTTGCCTTCGCCATTGCTGGAGAAGGTCTGGACAGCGTTATCGCAGCGCAGCAGGCCGCGCACCAATCCTGCCTTGCCAAGATGGGACCAGATGCGGAAAAGTCATGTCCGTTCGTGCTTGAGCCCTCGGCGTTGCTCACTCCGGGGCTCATCGCCGGCTTCGTAGCGCTTGGGGTCGTCGCGCTGATCCCAATCGCGGTCAAGCGCTTCAGGCGCAAAGCGGCCTAGGTCCAGGCCATGGGGGAGAGGGGCAACATGGAGGAGGTACTGAAACCAGACCTCTGCGTGATCGGCGCGGGGTCAGGCGGTCTCTCCGTGGCTGCCGCCGCGGCCCAATTTGGGGTGCCCGTCGTGCTCATCGAAAAGGGGCGCATGGGCGGTGACTGCCTCAATTATGGCTGCGTCCCGTCGAAGGCGCTGCTCGCCGCCGGCAAACGGGCCGAAGCCGTGCGCACCGCGGCGGGTTTTGGCATCGACGTCATTGAAGCTCAGGTGGACCACGCCCGGGTCCACGATTACGTGCATGGCGTCATCGCCGCGATCGCGCCGAACGACTCGGTCGAGCGTTTCACCGGCCTCGGCGTCCGCGTCATCCAGGCTCAGGCCAATTTCCTCGACAAGAACACCGTGGAGGCGGGCCGCTTCCTAATCCGCGCCCGCCGTTTCGTCGTGGCCACCGGGTCGACGCCGGTGGTCCCGCCGATCCCCGGCCTTGAGGACGTACCCTATTTCACCAATGAGACGATCTTCGACGTGAGCGAGAGGATCCAGCATCTGATCGTGCTGGGTGGCGGTCCGATCGGCATGGAGCTCGCCCAGGCCCACCGCATGCTGGGCGCCCACGTCACCGTGATCGACGCCGCCACGTTTCTCGCCCGCGACGACCCGGAGGCGACCCGCGTGGTGATCGACCGGATTGCTGAATCCGGCGTCATCTTGCGGGAGGGCACCAGGGTGGAGAAGGTGGAGAAGGCGGTGCAGGGTGTTGCCGTTCATATCGGCAAGCAGGGCGAGACCGAAATCATCAAGGGCAGCCATCTGCTCGTCGCCACCGGGCGCAAGCCGACGGTCAAGGGTCTGAGTTTGGAGCGCGCCGGCATTGTGTTCGATGCAAGCGGCGCCAAGGTGAACGCGCGGCTGCGGACCACCAACCCCCGCGTCTATGCCATCGGCGACGTGATCGGGGGCCAGCAATTCACCCATCTCGCCAATTACCACGCCGGGATCGTGGTCAGGAATGCGCTGTTCCGTCTACGCGCGAAAGTGACAGCCGCCATTCCTCGCGTGACCTTCACCGATCCGGAGCTGGCCCAGGTGGGGCTCACCGAAGCCGAGGCGCGCGCTCGCTATCGCCGGATTCGAATCCTGCGCTGGCCCTATGCCGACAACGATCGCGCTCAGACCGAGGGCGTCACGCATGGCTTCATCAAGGTCATCACCAGGCCGGATGGCGAGATCCTCGGCTGTACCATCGTCGGAGCCGAGGCGGGCGAGCTGATCCAGCTCTGGGTGATGGCGCTCGCCAAGAACATGAGGATCGGGGACCTCACGGGCCTGGTGCTGCCCTATCCGACCTTGTCGGAGCTGTCGAAGCGGGTGGCGATCACCTTCTACCAGCCGAGCCTGACCAAGAGATGGCTCCGCAGCATTATCGACCTATTGCGCCGGTTGGGCTAAGATTTGGGCTCATCTGCGTCACGCCAGTTGCGGCAAAGCGAGCAAATTTGCGAGTCAACGACGAGGCCCCGAACGCCCGCAATCAGGCGGTCCGGCCGGGGCGGTTCGAGCCAGGGCTTTCGGGCAAGCTGCTCATCCTCACCATCCTGTTCGTCATGGTGGCGGAGGTGCTCGTCTTCGTGCCCTCGGTCTCGAACTTCCGGCGGCAATGGCTGACGGCGCGTCTTGAGGACGCGCAGATCGCGGCACTCGCCGCGGAGGCCGCTCCCGGGGGCCAGCTGCCCAAAACGCTTCGCGACCAACTTCTACAGAGCGCCAAGGTCAAGGCCATCGCCGTCAAGCGCACGGAGTCGCGCCGCCTGATCCTGGAGGAGGACATGCCGGCCGAGATCGACGCCTCCTACGATCTTCGCGGCGCCACCTGGCTTACCCTCATCACTGATGCGCTCATGGTCTATGCCGAGCCCAAGGATCGGGTGATCCGCGTCATCGGCCGCCCTGGCTATAGTACCGGCCAGTTCATCGAGGTGGTGATGGAGGAGGCGCCGTTGCACGCGGCGATGATCCGCTACGGCCTCGACATTCTCGGACTTTCGATTCTGATCTCGATCATCACCGCGGCGCTGGTCTACCTCACCCTCGATGCGCTCCTGGTCAAGCCGATGACCAGGCTCACTTGGAACATCGTGCGCTTCAGCGAGCGTCCCGAGGACCCAACGCGCATCATCACGCCCTCCGGCCGCCGCGACGAGATCGGCATGGCCGAGCGGGAGCTGGCCGCCATGCAGGCCGAGCTGGCGGAGACGCTCACGCAAAAGAGCCGGCTCGCGGCTCTCGGACTTGCCGTGAGCAAGATCAGCCACGATCTGCGCAACATGCTGTCGAGCGCGCAGCTCCTGTCGGACCGCTTGGGCACGGTCAAGGACGAACGCGTGCAGCAGCTCGTGCCGAAGCTGCTCGCTTCCCTCGATCGCGCCATCAGGCTTTGCGCCCGCACGCTCGATTTCGGCCAGGCGCATGAAGTGCCGCCGCAGCGGATGCAGTTCCCGCTTGCGCCTCTCCTGGTCGAGGTGGGCGACGGGCTTGGGTTGCCGGGTCCGAAACATATCGATTGGTCTCTGGACGTCGATGCTGACATCCACGTCGATGCCGACCGCGATCAGCTCTACCGCGTCTTGAGCAATCTCTGCCGCAATGCCGTGCAGGCGCTCGAGAGCCGGGGCGACGCCCATGGCGAGATTGTCATCACTGCGAAACGAGAGGGCTCGGTCACGGCGATCGAGGTGAGCGATTCAGGGCCGGGCGTGCCCGAGAGGGCGAAGGCGCGTCTATTTGAGGCTTTCCAAAGCGTGGCGCGGAAGGGCGGATCTGGCCTGGGACTCGCCATCGCCGCCGAGCTCGTCAACGCCCATGGCGGTCAGATCACGCTGGTGAGCAATGAGGGCGGCGCCACATTCCGCGTGATCATTCCCGATGTCGTGGTTGAGCTTCAACGCGCGCGGCGCCGCAGCGCCTGAGCCCTCGGCCTTGAGGGGTGAAGCGCGCGGCCTTGCCAGATCGTGGCTGAGCCATTAGTTAGGCCGGTCTTGAGCCTTGCGAGCGTTGCCCTATCATTGGAGGCCGCATGGAGGCCAAGCTCGCCTTCACGCCAAGGCCAGAGGCGCCCGTAGCTCAGCTGGATAGAGCACCAGACTACGAATCTGGGGGTCGGAGGTTCGAATCCTTCCGGGCGCGCCAATTTCCTCGCTGAAGCACGATCGGGTTGGTGCCCAGCGAGCAGCCCTCAAGCTTTCCTCGTCGCCACCACGATGTAGT
>Ga0307378_10001298_pt1 | contig 40865 bp, 32 predicted proteins | sample UN1MG_FD_202238 | JGI IMG/M metagenome (GOLD analysis project Ga0307378, IMG submission 202238) | Soil microbial communities from Risofladan, Vaasa, Finland - UN-1 | ecosystem: Environmental > Terrestrial > Soil > Coastal area > Acid sulfate soil | place: Finland: Risofladan, Vaasa | collected...
GGCTACGCATAGCAGGCCTCCTTTGTCCAAGGTGATGCCTACTAGCGTGGCCGCTCTCATCTGTTTTGTCAAGGTCCCACGCTACGCCGGGAAAAGCTCTCGGCTAATGTGCCATTGTCAAACTAATTACCCTAATCTTTGTTTGGGGGACATTGAATCGCGATGAGACTATTTCTTTACTCTCTTCGGTTAGTACCACTACAAACTTGCTTTTCTGTGAAAGCTTCTCAACTATTTTCGTTCTGCTAGTACTCAACTCCGCGGGTGTTGTATGCAATGTCGTGACAATGGGCTTTTTGATTCCTTCCGCCAAATGCACAGCATATTCACCATCGTTTCCTCCATAAATACCGAATTCATGTTGTAGTGAGACAACATCAACTTTTGAATTATCGATCGTTACTATGGCCTCATCATACGTGTTAATATTCCTGATGGCAACTGTACTATCAAACCCTGCAAACCCTGATTGCGGCTCCTCATCATAAATCATCCTGACTTTGAACGAACGGATGCCCGACAAGTGGCGAATCAGATCCTCGGTATAAGTCGCAATTCCACACTGCGTGGGTGAAAATGTGCTGATATGACAAACTGTGGTAACTGGCATAACGACACCTCGAGTATTTCGCTCGTACCAGTTGTTACTCAAGGAAGCGGTTAAGGGTTTCTATGACACTCGGTTGGAATGCTCCATCCCCAGGTTCACGCTGTCGCGCTAGCCTTTCGGCTTGGGTTAAGGCGATGTTATTCATTTCGGACGAGAGAACCTCACCGAGAACGTCCGATGTCACCCTGACTATGCTGGTCTCCCACCAATTTGCCAGAACATTTAGTATCCTTCGTCCTTCAGGTCCTTGCGATGAACATTGAGAAATAATGTCAATTAAAGGCGTTGAAACTTGGTCGCCCCACAGAACTTCATCGAGAAGAAAGCGGTTATAGCTTAGGGCATGCAACATCGCCCACTCATAAGATTGTATGGCGGCGTCAAATCCGCCGGGCCGAACTTCAACGATATTCAACCATTGAATATGTCCCTTGAACAAATACAAAGATGCCACAAGATCGTGATATTGGTACTCTTGGGCGATCTGTTCTGCTTGAGCGAATAGATTAACAGCATCTCCGTATGCTTTCTTTGAGTACTTGACGCGCATCAAGCCCGTGAGCGCAGCACATTCAAAGTACCGACGAGAAGTCCACCGATAATCCAGACACTGATGGTAATATGACTCTGCTTGGACAAGATAATCGTTTTGCTCCTCGCCCTTCGCCTGCCTTGCTTTCATTTCGTACATCTCTCCCATCCACACTAGGACCTCGGGAATGCCATTGTTGTCATGTAATTCCTTCTTGATTGAGAGGCTACTTGTCAGATACGCTCCGGCTTTGGGAAACTCCTTCCGCCGCATGAGGATTGATCCCCAGAAACCTAGTGCGGCGCCCAAACCTGTGCTCAAGTGACCAAGTTCTTTGTATTCTGTGACTGACTTGGAGAAGTACTTTTCTGAATCTTCCCATCTTCGCTGAAGCCCCGTGACCAAGCCCAAATCTCTATACAAACCTGGGAAGGCTTCAATATACTCTTCCTGCTCAGCAAAAGCGAGGGCTTGTCTCATCCCTCTTTCGGCTTCTGAATATCGCCCCGACCAAACCTTGTACCAAATATTGTGCCCTATGAGCCGTGTTCGCAGGAAATAGTCTGAAGGCATTGAGTCAAGCATTTCAAGTCCTTCTTTTTCTGCGTCAGCTGCCATCTTCCAATCTCCAAGTAGCCCATACAAGTCTATGAGCATATTGAGAGAGTACACAGTTCCATTCCTGTCACCAATTCCTATGCAGAAGTCATGCTGTTGCCTTAATGCAGCCACCGCCCTATCCAATTCTCCTTTAAACATGTAAACATAGCGCAGATGAGAAAAGTTTAGAGCTAGTTTTGAGTCTAACTCTGGAGCAAGTTGCCGACTTTGCTTGATAGCAGAAAGGGATCTCTCCAATCCTCCAGGTTCGGCGAGACGATGATTCCTTGTCCATATCTGGCCTAAGTCGCAAAGTGCATAGGCTCGCAGCTTTGGCTCGGCGAGTTTACTCTCGGAGACCTTTATGTAGGTCTTCTCTGCCTCAGATAAACGAAGGCTTATATGAAGTAACCGCGCAGTATAGTAATCGCGCCATAATTGGCCGTTTGGGCTAGCTAGTTGATAAGTATTTACATCGTTCATCAGGGTACGCAAACGACCAACGAAGGAATAACGCGCGAGTTCCTCCGCCATCTTCTGAAACAACAGGATGCCTGCTTCCTCATCCGCACGGATGCGGTGATACAACCATTCGCACAGGAACGCGTCGCGCTGCGCGTCCACGGCGGGCGCAACACGTTGCTCCCCTACCTTATTTTCGAAATACTCCGCCGCGTGCTCGTGCAGCTTGCGATGCTGTTCAGAGTCTTGCACTTCCAGGTTCTCGTCTATCATCTCGCGCACCGCATCGTGTAGCATAAACCCCTCGGCGCGCGGTCGCACGAACGGAAATCGCCGTAACTCGTCGTAGGCATCCCGCACATCGGCTTGCCCCGTTAACGCCCGTAAAATCGGCTGATCGAGCCAGCGCACCGTCGCCGCCGCTTCGAGCGCGGGTATCATTTCCGACGGCACGCCGTCCATCAACCGATCCACGAGGTCTGCCAAGACTTGCGGCTTGACCGTCTGAAAATCCTCGACGCCGTACTGCACCCACAACTGAACCGCGCTGGTCACGACAATCGGCAAGCCGCGCGCAAAGCGCACAATCGCCTCCACCTGCTTCGGGTCTGGCTCGCCGCCGCGTAGCGCCGCATAGTAGCGGCGCACCAGCACCCGCATATCCTCTTCGTTCATCGGCTTGAGTTCGTGCACCTCGGCTTGCATCTCCCAGTCCCGCCACGCCCGGCTCCAGTTCGGCACCGTGTGTCCCGCAATCACTAACAGCACATTCGAATGCAATCTCTGTGCGATCTCGCGCGCCCAATCGTCGAACGCGGTCATTTGCTCGTATGTGTCGAGCATCAGCACGATACGTTTCGTCGGCGCGATTTTCGCAAGGTCAGAGAGGAAATCTTCCGAGAGTTTTTTCGCGGGGTCGAGCAAGAGGTCAATGTCGGGCTTGGAGAAACCCCCGCTGCGGAGCCAATCCACCAACGCCTCTGCACTCAAGCCGCTCAATGCGCCAGCGAATGTGCCAATACCAGGGATCGCCGAGCCGATGAGAGCGCCGGCAGCCGCGCTGATCGCCGCCTCGGCCGTTTTCGCTGCAGCCTTGCCCGCCAGCTCAGCCACCTTGCTCTTTGTCTGGACGTTCACCTTGGCCTGAATCGCGCGATAATGCTTGAACGTTTTGGTGAACGTCGGCAGCGCGATGCCGTCCGCTTTGAGATCGGGCACCCAACCGCGTTCGTCACCCGTCTCGGTCTGGTGATAAAACACATGCGCCGTCGATTTTGCCTCATCGACCGAGACGAGCGCGACGGGCACGCGCACGCTCTTGCAGTGCAGGCGAAACATCCGCAGGAGCGACGACTTGCCCACGCCGCTGACACCGTGAATGATGAACAAGCGCTTGGTCAATGTCGATGTGGTCAGGAGGTTTTTGAACAACGCTTGCAATTCTTCGACATCGGTGAAGTACACTTCGATGCCTTGCGGTTCGGTTGTAGATGCTTGTTGAGATGACATTTTCACCCACCGAGAAAGGAAGCCACCAACGTTATAGTCGGAGGGGGAATCTCTTCCCCGACCGCTACTTCAGAACCACGCGTGCCAATTTCTCGGCACGTGGCTCCTCAGTACACGAGCCTCTGTCACAGGCACCCCATTGTGGATGATTACTCATTCACAGGGCTTGGCATATGTTCTCTTGAGTTGGACAGTGTGCCCGGCTTTCGATACGCGATAGACCATCGCGTTCGCCTAAAGCCCAGACCCTTCCCGAGTCCCTATGCCATCTCGCGCACCGGCCCTACGTCAGCATATCCTGGGCATTACCCCAGGCATTGGCTTCCTAGGGCATCCTACTCCGCCAAGGCTTACGGCCTGGTCGCCTGCTCCAGTTTCACTTGAGAGAGCACTTGGCGGGTTTCCCCGTTCCATGTGTCCATTTTCCGTGGCTTTAGGTCGGCACTGTACGCCGTGCCCCTCTTTCCGAGTGGAATCCACATACCTTATCACTATGTGGCCGGTGGGGGCATTTCCCTTTTTGGGCCTGCCTTAATCAGCCATTTGGCAGGTCATGACTCACGACGCTTCAACCGTACCTTCGCTTTCGCTGACCATAGCCACCTGCTTGGGGCGTCACCGCTTTCGGCTAGCAGTTTATTCCCTTTCATTCCCGCTTTCGACGATTGATAACCAGTCGCACGCCGAGGGAAAGTGCTATCACTCCTCCACCTGGAGGGTAGGAGTGGATGACGTAGTACATCATCGCACCTACATGGACACGTAGTTGTCAAAGTCCTCTATGGACTCTCCCGCTCATCCTCCCTTTGTCCTTTGCAGACATCGGTTTCGAGCGAACGGGTCACGCGACTAGGATTCATGCGGCGCGCAGCCGCCGCATAATCCTGGTTTGAACTAAGCCAGACAAAGCCCATTGTACTCACATATGGAATTTAAGGCAAACGCCCACCCGCCCACCTCTGGGCTTCCGCTTGCTGCGCGCTCCTCGGGTGTGCTATGCTGAACACAGTCGCTCTTTGAGAACCGGATGCCCAGGAGGATGGAGCCGGTACCCGTGGCGGGGAACCGGCTCTTTGTCATGGCCACCTTGGCCAGAGAGGAAGGAGGGATGGCGAATATCTGCCCGTTGACCCTCTCGGCTTGCGCAGGTCGAGGGGGGCGGGGCGAGGAGGTGAGAGATGGGAAGAGGACTACCACAAGAGGTGATCGAGAAGGCGAAGCAGGAGGTCTCACTTGACGACCGCTTCTGCTTCGAGTGTAAGAGGTGCGGCCAATGCTGCTTCCGCTGCGAAATCGTCCTTACGCCCTACGACATCCTGAGGCTCTGCCATGGGTTGAGCATAACGACAGGTGAGTTCCTGATCCTATCCGCGCCGGCCACGAGTCTGCACCCGCCATACGACCAGGGCAGCGACGCCGAGCCCCACCAAGACCCCCACCGGCCAGAGACGGTGGAGCAGCGCAAGCGCGGCCCAACCCACCAGGGGCGAAACCATCAGCATCCTCTCCTCCTGGTACGGGGCCGCCGGCCGCTCGCAGGGGAAGCTCGTGACGCCGCGTTCCAGCACCTCCACTTCGAGCGGCGACACTTTGGTGCCTCCCCACTTTTCGAGAAAGTTTAGCGTGTGCTGGAGGTTGGCCTCGAACGTATACCGGCCCAGCTTATCGCTGGTGTCGCCGGCGAGCCGGGCGTGGACTTAGCTGCATCACCTCTTCCGCTCAACCCCCGCCTTTCGCGTGCGCGTAGCGCGTGGCGCCCAGGCAGAGGAAATAGGTCGCCAGCGTGACAAAGCCGTAGGCCGGTTCCACGGCAAAGGCGTAGCCAATCAGACCCATTTGGCCCAGGTAAAAGAGGGCCAGGTAGGGTCCCAGCAGCCGGGTTTTGCGGAAATCCAGCTTCAGGATGTAGTCGAGCAACAACTCGACGATGCAGTGTAGGATCAGGGGCACAGGAAGCACGACGAACCACCACTCGCGGTTTGCCAGGAGGTTCAGGATCATGGCTGCCCCGAGAGGCAAAGCCAGGGCAACCATTATCAGGCCCACGACGCGTTCGAACCGCTTCCACCCTTTGGGGCGGGTGACAAAGATGCTCGTCATCAGCAGGTTGAACAGGTTGGCAGCGATGACCACAACCAGATCTATGGTTTCAAATGGCAGAAGAGCAAGAGGCCAGCCATATTCTGCGGCAATGCTGAGCAGAATCTCGAACCGGATGGCTCCCTCGCCGCTTGCAGAGTTGGTCATGACAACGACCCCCTGCCCCGCCTCAGGGTACACCCACAGGATGCAGGTGGAGCCCCAGGTGCCGCCTGTGTGCATGAATCGAAATTCCTGACCCTCACCGGCCAAGTCGAATCCCAAACCATACGAATCGCTGAAAAATGATTCGTGGACCTCAACCTGAGGAGTGAGCATCTCGCCGGCCATCTCCTGCGAGAGCAGCAGATCCGATTCCCCAGCACGGGCGCGCATGATCTCGATGGCAAACCGAGCCAAGTCCGAGGGCGTCGTCCACAGACCACCAGATGCCAGGAGTGGGTAGTGGTGCCGTTTCTCCTCGAACGGCTGCCCGTCCACATAGTGTTCCGTGGTTGCCCTCTCCCAGAGTTCCTCCGGGAGCGGCTGCTCGAAGGTGCTGGACGTCATGCCCACAGGCCCAAGGACTGTTTCTTGCACGAGTTCAGAAAAAGGCTGGTGCGTGACGTCCGTCATCAGCAACTGCACGACGCCGTAGCCAAGGTTTGAGTATTGATAGCCGGTGCCCGGAACCCGCGTGACGCGGGTGGGGCTCCCATCATCGGCGGGCGGCTGTGCTTCCAGCAACTGCTGGATGGTGATGGTGGGGGTTTCCCCTTCTGACACCCACCAGTCGAGTTCGGGATCGCTGCTCGAACGCATGGGGGAACCATCCGTCAGGCCGGAGCTGTGGCTCAGCAACCGCCGCAACGTCACCTTTTCTTCTGCGGTATATTCGTTCTCGGGCACCTGCCAGGAAACGAGCTTGTCGTTGACGTCTTGATCCAGGTCAAGAAGGCCCCGCTCGACCAGCATCAGAGCCGCCGCCGCAGACACCGGCTTGGCGATGGAGCCGGCATGAAAGAGGCTATCTGGGGTCACGCGTTCATCTCCCCCAGCCTCCAAAACCCCATAGCCCTTGGCCCATTCGAGCTGATAGTTGTTGATGACGGCGATGCTGACGCTGGGCACGCCATAGTGCTCCATGCGTTCAGCCAGGGTCTTGGGGTCTCCCAACTCGAGCCCGCCTTCAGCAGTTACGGGGATCAACCCGTTCTCGACTCTCTGAATGCGTTCCTGGACAGGGTCGGACGGATCTGCTTCTGTGGTTGGAGTGGCAACCGGCTGTCCGCAACCGCCGAGCAGCAGCGCGAGCGTCAAGGCAATGCCGATAGCGCTAACCATTACGTACCTTGGCCTGTCCTTTGCACTTTTCGCCATAGATGGAAGCCGAAACGCCTCGACTGAGCCCGGCGAAGTCTTGTTTCGGTGGTCTCGGCACTGACATCGATTGTCCCCATGAGGCTGCACGCTCACCAGAGACGCCAACAAGTTGGCGCATCCATCCACCATCGGAAGAACCTGTTCATAGTGCTCATGCGCTTTCTTACCAGTACCTGCTCCCAGTGTAGCACAAACGACTCCCCAGCGCATTGATCAACCGGATAGTCTTGGGATTGGACAGGTGACTAATCCTGTGTGGGGAGAGACCGCGGAAGCCTCCAGAATCGAATTTTTGACTTTCCTGCGAACGTGGGCTATACTGCTCAGGGTGTCCAGGGCGACCTGAATGTTCCGAGTTTCCGTTTGCCACTCTGTCTCTGCGATTGATCGTCGCTTTTGCGATCAGTGGGTGTTCTGTTTTCTCAGTCAGGAGAAGAATGATCAGCCAACACAAGCGTGACAACAACTGGCACTTTGACGACGGCGGCACGTTCGTGCTGGAAAACCCCCACCGGACCAGTTATCTCTATTTCCCGCTGGTCAACGAGGCGGGGATGATGTCGGCCATCACGCCGCTGCTTCACGGCGACGTCAAGACCGGCCAGAACACCTTCTTGACGCCGCCGGTCTCGGTGGAGGATCTGCACAACTCCCGCTCGGCGCGGAATTTCTGGGTTTTCGTGGACGGCGTCGGCCCGTGGTCCGCGGCGGGGAATTCTGCGCCACAGATGGCCCACCGCTTTGTAGATGACGGCGCCGAACAGGTCACTCTGGAAGCGGGGTTTCTCTGGCACAAGGTGACCCGGGATGGCCCACAGGTCGGGTTGCGCGCCGAGATCACGAACTTTGTGCCGGCCGGGGGCGATCAGGTCGAGTTGATGAAGGTCACGCTGACGAACGTGACCGGCCGCCCGCTTACCATCACTCCTACGGCGGCGATCCCACTCTACGGGCGCTCGGCCGACAACCTGCGGGACCATCGCCACGTCACCTCGCTGCTCCACCGGATCCACACGCACACGCACGGCGTGCTGGTGCGCCCGACACTCTCGTTCGACGAGCGAGGGCACCAGCCCAACTCGGTGACCTACGGTGCCCTGGGGTTCGAGGCGGATGGCACCCCGCCGGTGGGCTTTTTCCCCATCGTCGAGGAATTCATCGGCGAGGGGGGCTGCCTCGAATGGCCGGAGGCAGTCGTCAAATCGCTGCCGGCCAGCTTTCCGGCGGGGCAGGCCTGCGAGGGGTTCGAAGCGATCGGAGCGTTGCGCTTTGCAGATTCGGCCCTGGAACCTGGGGAGGCCAGATCCTACGTCGTCGTCATGGCCGTGATGGAAGACGGCGTTGACGCCGGCGAGTTGGCCCAGACCTATGGGAGCGAGGCACAGTTCGACTCCTGGTTCCAGCGCAATCGTGCCCACTGGCAGCGTAAGCTCGAGACGTTGGCTTTTCACACGGCGGACGCCAGATTCAACCTGTGGATGAAATGGGTGGGAGTGCAGCCCATTCTGCGCCGCCTGTTTGGCAACTCTTTCCTGCCATATCACGATTACGGCCGGGGAGGTCGTGGCTGGCGGGACCTGTGGCAGGATAGCCTGGTCTTGCTGATGATGGAGCCTGAGGGCGTGGGCGAGCTGTTGTGGAACTATTACGCCGGGGTGAGGATCGATGGCAGCAATGCCACCATCATCGGCGCCAGGCCCGGCGAATTCAAGGCAGACCGCAACAACATTCCCCGCGTCTGGATGGACCATGGCACCTGGCCGTTTCTGACGACCCAGCTTTACGTCGACCAAAGCGGGGACCTGGGATTCTTGCTCCAGGAGCAGACGTATTTCAAGGACCCATTCGTCAACCGGGCACGAGAGATAGACGAGGCATGGCAGCCAGAGCAAGGCACCTGCCTGCGCACGCGTGCCGGAGAGGCATACCGGGGGACGATCCTGGAACACATGCTGGTCCAGCACCTGACTTCCTTCTTCAACGTTGGCCAGCACAACAACATCAGGCTCGAGGGCGCCGATTGGAACGATGGGCTGGACATGGCCGCCAGGCGTGGCGAGAGCGTGGCGCTCACGGCCTTTTACGCCAGCAACCTTCAGCAGCTTGGCCAACTGGTTCTGGACCTGGAAGCGCTGGGCACTGCTGAGGTCGAGCTGGCTGCCGAATTGATGGTCCTGCTCGATACGCTCACCGGGCCGGTGGATTACGACTCTGTGAGGGCCAGGCAGGAGCGCCTGGCGGATTATTTCGCCGCCTGCCAGCACACGATAGCCGGCACAAAAGCCCGGGTCTCGCTCCGGGACCTGTCCCAAGACCTGGCCGCCAAGGCAAGCTGGCTCTATGCCCACATTCGAACCCGCGAATGGATCCGCAACCGCGAGGGGTTCGCCTGGTTCAACGGCTATTACGACGACGACGGTGAACGGGTCGAAGGCGATCACCCCAACGGGGTGCGCATGACGTTGACCGGGCAGGTCTTTACCCTGATGGGCGGCGTCGCCACGGATGAACAGGCTCGGGAAATCGTCCGCGCCGCCGACCGGTACCTGTTCGACCCGGAGGTGGGCGGGTATCGGCTAAACACGGACTTTGGTGACGTCTTGCTCAATCTGGGGCGTTGCTTTGGGTTCGCTTTTGGGCACAAGGAGAACGGGGCGATGTTCAGCCACATGGCGGTCATGTACGCCTACGGTCTGTACCGGCGCGGGTTCGTCCAGGAAGGGTACCGGGTTCTGGATTCCGTCTTCCAGCATGCCCAGGACTTTTCCCGGAGCCGCATGTATCCCGGCATCCCCGAATACGTCAACAGCATGGGGCGGGGGATGTACACCTACCTGACCGGGTCGGCCAGTTGGTATCTGCTCACGATGCTGACGCAGGTGTTTGGCGTAAGGGGCTTGCGGGGGGATCTCGTCCTGGCCCCGAAATTGGTGCGTGCGCAGTTCGATGAAGCGGGCGAGGCCAGCGTGGTGACGCTGTTCGCGGGCAAGAGGCTGAACGTGGTCTATCACAACCCGGCTCACCTGGACTATGGCGAGTACCAGATTGGGGAAATCAGGATCGACGATGACCCAGTGCCATTTCGGCGGCAAGCCAACTCGGCCATTCTTCCCCGGAGTGAGATTGCCGCGTTGGCCGATCGCCAGACGCATCGCGTGGACGTAACCCTTGTTGAGCTCAGGATCCGTTAATCCTGCCCATCCGTGTCCTACTACAACCTATCCAACCGCGCCATCAGCAGCGGCACGAGCATCTCCTCCGGCGTCAGGCTACCGTGGTGCCCGTGGAACGGCACCGGCTCTTCCTTGACCAGCAGCCGGCTGTCGTCCCGCGCCAGGAGCAACAGGTCGCCCAGGCGCGCCCGTATCTCGGGGGGCGGCTCGCCGGGGCCAAAGAGCCCCGCCGCCAGCGCCCGTTCCGTCTCGAGCAGGAGGAAGCGATCGGCCAGGTGCTCGGCGACGTAGGCGCGCACTGCCTCGGCCTGGCCGGAGCGGGCGTAGAGGTAGGCGGCGCGGGGTTCGGCGGCCGGGGGGAGGAGCAGCATGCGTTGGAGCGCCGGGTGGTCGGAGAACTGGACGGCCCGCTCGGGTGGGGTGGCTGTCTGGCCGTGGTCGGCGGTGACGATGAGCAGCGTCCCCTCCCGCGCCTCCGCCGGGAGCGGAGCCATAAAGTCCTCCTCCAGCGAGCGGGCCAGGTGGCGCAGCGCGGCGCGGAAGGGCTCTCCATCCGGCCCGTAGACGTGGGCGGTCGTGTCCGTGCCGCCCCAGTAGGCGCTGGCAAAGAGCCGCTCGCCGGGACGCTCGCACAGCGTGCGGCGCAGGTTGATCCCCATATCGCTGAAGCCGACGTGGCCTCGCACCCGCGCCATTCCGCGCAGGAAGATGCGGGTGAGGCCGCCTTTGATGAAGGGGAGGTGGGTGTGGGCGACAGTCCGCACACCGCCGGCGGCCAATTGCTGGCCCAGCCCGGGCACGGTGACGAATTCCTCCGGGACCCAGCCCCAGTCCAGCAGCGCGCCGGGCTGTCTGTGGGCGGCGGGGCCAAGTTGCAGCATGTTGGCGAGTAGCCCGTGCTCGGGGAGCAGCAGTTGGGTGCCGGCGAAGCCGTGCCCGAGCGGCGTCCGCCCGGTCCATAGCGTGGTCAGCGCGGCGACGGTCGTGGAGGGGAAGACGGACGTGAGGGGGACGAGCCGTCCGGCCTGGGCCAGGCGGCGGAGGACAGAGTCCTCGTCGGCCAGTATCTGCCGGAGGTGCAGGTAGCCGACCGCGTCGAGGATGATCATGACGACGCGTCGCACGCCCGTGGCCAGATCGGCCCACAGATGGGCGGGGAGCGGCGGCGCACCCTCCGCCAGTTCGACGCCCAGCAGGCGGGCGATGGTGGCGGGGACGTTGGCGATCGAGTAGCCGTCGTAGTGGGGCAGGATGAACTCCTCTGGCAGGAGTCCCTCCAGGCCGGGAAGACGGTGGGTGCGGAGAGCGTGTTCTATCTCTGTGGCAGATTTCATCGTGGTACCTCGCGGTCGCTGTGGGATGCCGTGGTTGGCTGGGACGATATTGCCAGCGAATTATACAGCAGGCCGCGTGGAACATCAAACACGGCAAAGACCCTTAGGGTCTGCTGAGACCCTAAGGGTCTATGGGAGGGTCTATGGGAGGGTCTATGGGGTCTCCTGCGGCTCCGCTTCCACCGGCGACGGGGCCTCCCGCAGGTCCACGAGTGGCACAGCCCCTCCGCTGCCGCTGATGATCCACTTGCTGTTTTCCCGCAGTTCCTGGACGATGAGCAACTGGATGTACTGCTCGGCCAGCGCTCCCTTGCCCTCCAGCTCGCTCAGCATGGCGTGCACGGCCTCCTGCTGTGCCTGGGAGGTCAGCGTGATGCGCTGGGCATCGGCCTCGGCGAACTTGGTGATCTGGTAGGCGTCGCCATCGGCCTGTTTCTGCGCTTCGTAGAACTCGGCATCGGCGAGCGTGCGCTGCTGGGCCGCCTCGGCCTCGGACTGTTCCTGGCGCTGCACGGCGACCATGCGGTCCTTGATGGCCGTGACGACCTCCTGCGGCGGCGATGCGCTCTGGATCTGCACCATGACGAACTCGACGCCGTACTGGGCCTCCCGCTCGCGCAGTGCTGCCATCACCTCGCGGTTGATCTCGGCGCGGCTGTGCATCACCTCCGTCATCTCCTTGGTGTTGACCACGTCCCGCAGCTTGCCCTGGACAAACTCGAAGACGATGCGATCCGGGTCATCGATCTCCAGCGCGTAGCGCACGGGGTCGGCCACCCGGTAGGTGTACAGCAGTGAGACGTCCATCGTCACGTCGTCGGAGGTCATCGCCGCCAGTTCCTTGATGTCGCCTGGCCGCTCGTTGATCCGGATGCCGATGGTGGTGTCCACCATCGGGATCCGCACGTGCCAGCCAGGTTCATCGATGGCGATAAAGCGCCCGCCGCGCAGGTGGAGCCCCCGTTCGTAGGGGCGAATCTTGTAGACCGCGGCGCGGGCGAAGGAGAGCAGGATGCTCAGCACGACGATTACCGTCAGAATCAGGCCCGACGCCTTAAAGAGCCGGTTCAACAGTCTGTCGGTGCGAGGGGGTGCCGGCTTTGCCGGGGTCCCGCCCGCAGGCGTCACGTTCTGTGTCATCGTTTCACCTCCACAAGAAGCTTGATGGTCTGAGAGCCCAGACCTGACAGGTTTTACTGTGTGCCTATCGTAGCACAGTTCTGTTCACATCAAGTCAAGGGGACGTGAAACAATTACTAACTTAGGTATCGGTGCATATCGGCGGCGAGGAGGATGGAGGTACCTCGGGGAGCTCTATCGCGCATCAACGCGAGACGAGCACGAACATCCCAGCTCCTAGTGCAAGGAACAGTGCTAAACCTACCACAGTGAGTAATATGATTACTTGTTGGCTGGATATTGCGCCATAATGCGTGTGGTACGGGTCGACGTCGGGCGGCAGGTAGGCATCCTGGGCGCGCGCGCGACGCGGGCGCTTGAAGCGGATTCTGGAGTCATCCAACTTCTCCAGCATGATCCAGCCTGCGCGGGCTTCTTCCTCGAGGAGTTTATCCAGTACCTCTCGTTTTCGAAAGGCGGTCGTGTTTGAACGGACGATCTTGAACTCCCAGTCGTTATCGAGGTCGTCCTGCGTGTATTGGGTCATCTCTTCCTCCTCTTTCTCGAGCAGCATCTGGCGGTGTTGGGCTGCCGATGCTGCTGTAGTGGTGGCCGCGATAGCCCCGTAAGACATCTCCAACCCTCCCGTTACTCTCCTATCAATCCCTCGCGCCAGGCGTAGACCGCCGCCTGGGTGCGGTCGGAGAGGTGCAGTTTCCCCAGCAGGTTGCTGACGTGCGCCTTCACCGTCCGCTCGGTGATGACCAGGTCGGTGGCGATTTCGGCGTTGGTGCAGCCCTGCGCGATGAGCCGGAGCACCTCCATCTCGCGCGCCGTCAGCCCGGCGGCCGGGTCGCGGCCCGGCGCGGGCGCGGTGACCTCGGCCATCAGTCGCTGGGCGATGCGCGGATGCAAGGTAGCCTCGCCCCGGCTGGCGGCGTGGATGGCGTTGAGCACCGTCTCGGCGTCGGCGTCCTTGAGCAGGTACGAGAGTGCGCCGGCCTTGATCGCCGAAAAGATCAGTTCGTCGTGGGCAAAGCTGGTCAGCACGACCACCTGGGTGCGCGGGCTGATCTGGCGGATGCGGCGGGTGGCCTGCACGCCCCCGTTATCCGTGGGCTCCGTCCCCGGCTGCAACGGCAGCACCAGGTCCATCAGCACCACGTCGGGCACGTGCTCGGCCACCCCCTCGACGGCCGTCTCTGCGTCGCCGGCCTCGCCCACGATCGCGATCTCGGGGTGGGTGCTCAGGTAGAAGCGCAGCCCCTTGCGCACCACGTCGTGGTCGTCCACGACGAAGACGGTGATACCCCCCTCAATCCCCCCTGCCAGGGGGGAGGAACCCCCCTCGGTTCCTCCTGCGAGGGGGGAGGTATTGCGCTGTGACATCGGGCTACTTGCGCTCTTTGCCCGCAGATGTCGTGACCGGCATGCTGCCCAGCAGGAGGGTCGGGCTGATGCCGTGCTCGGTGATGACGACCTTGGCGTTGTCGCGCAGCGCGGTCTCGGTCATCTCCATCTGCTTCAACACCTGGGCGTTCCCCTGAAAGTACTTTTGCGCGGCCTCGTTGACCAGCCGGATCGCCTCGGCCTTCCCCTCGGCGACCTCGATGACCGCCGCCCGCTCACCCTCGGCGCGCTGGATTATGGCCAGTTTCTGCTGTTCGGCGGCCTCGAACTCGCCGGTGGCCAGCAGTCGCATGGCCCGCCGCTCCTGCTCGGCCGTCTTTTGCTTGTGCATGGCCTTCTTGATGTCGTCGGGCGGGTCGATGAGCATGATCTCCACCTTGCTCACCAACAGGCCCCACTCGACGGCGAATTTGTTGAGCACGGCCTGCAGGTTGTAGGCGATCTTTTCGCGCGCGACCAGGCTCTGGTCCAGCGTCAGGTCGCCGAACTCCTGGCGCAGGTTGGTCATCGCCAATTGGATCACCGCCCGTTTCCAGTTGTCGATGCTGTAAAAGGTCTTTTTGATCGACTCCTCGTCGGAGGCGGGGCGCACCCACATGACGCCGTCCACGCGGATCTCGACGTTGTCCTGGGTGATCACCGATTGGGGCGCGATGTCCATCGTGTGCTCGCGGATGTCGCGGACGCGGACCATCTGGAGCATCGGGAGCTGGAGCCCCAACCCCGGCTGGACGAACGCGGAATACTTGCCCAGTGTCTCCTGGATCCCTCGCTCGTAGGGCCTTAGCGTGTAGATTGGAAATCGAATGGTTCTCATTATGTGTTCTCCTTTCTCCTGGTGTAGATACTCAAGGAAACTGCTCTGTCAGGTAATTGATTCCCCGCTCTCTGCAGCTACCGTCGTCGTTGCTTCGTCCACGATCCGCATGGCGACCATCACCAGCACGGGCAGCGGCAGCGCGCGCTCAAGCTCGATCTGGATCGTGTCGCCGCCTTCGATCGTGAGCAGTTCTTCGCCGGCTTCGTCCGCCAGGACGTAGCTGCCCGGGTGGCCCTTGACGGTGGACAGGCGGTAGCCCCGCCCATCGTAGACGATCTCGCTCCAGGTGTTCAGCAGCCGGCCCTGGTGCTGCATCGCCGCCACGGGCTGCCCGTTGCGCGTCAGCACCGCCCTGCCGCTCAGGCCGCGGACGTGGCGCAGCGCCCACGATGCTCCTTGGGATTCCCACTCGTATCCTGACCGCCCGTAATGTATACGTATGCGACGTGGCCCAGGTTGTAGGACGTAGGTTCGCCTGAGGCCCAGAAAGCCGGCGCCACGCTTGACGAGCAGCGGCTCCCCGGCGGGGTCGACCAGCGGGCGGCGCAGGTGCACCTGGTCGGCGGGAAGCCACGGCCAGGTCTGCCCCACCGGGATGACCAGCCTCTGGCCCAGCCATGGCCAGTTTTCAATCGTCGGGCTGGGACGATCCCGGTCCAGCCGCGTGATCTCTGAGCGCGGACCCAGCGGATGGGTCAGCCCGACCTCGGCCAGCACCGTCGTCCCGCAACTGATCTGGCTTTCGACGGTCAACCGTCCTCCGACGTCCAGCATGCGCTCCTGCATGTTCGCCAGCCCCAGCCCCCGGTGGAGGGCGACCGCAGAGGTTGCCTGGGCGGTGTCGAACCCGACGCCATTGTCGCGCACCGTCAGCGCCACGAACTCGGGGATACAGCGCAGGTGGACGTCGACGCGGGTGGCCCGGGCGTGCCGGGCCACGTTGTGCAGCGCCTCCTGCGCGACGCGGTAGAGCGCCTCGGCCACGGGTGGGGGCAGGAGCGCGTCGTTGCCCTGCACGTCCAGGTAGGCCAGGATGTGCTCCCGCGCGCCAAAGAGCAGCGTGTAGTCGTTGAGCGCCACCGCCAGCCCCTGCTCCTCGAGCGAGCCGGAGCGCAGGTCCTCGATCAGGCGCGTCATCTCGCGCTGGGCGGCCTGGGCCGTCGTCTCGACCTGCTGTACCATCTCTGCGAGGTCGTCCGGCGTGCCCGGCAGCGCGTCGAAGCGGGTGCGGATGCCGCTGGCCGTCATCGCCAGGCTGAAGAGGTCCTGCTTGACGCTGTCGTGCAGTTCGCGGGCCAGCCGGTTTCGCTCCTCGACGACGGCCAACGCGCGGACCTGGTCGGTGAGGCGCGCGTTGCGCTCCCGCAGCTCGTCCAGGTCCTGCTCGTCCTGCGCGATGTGCCCGGCCAGGAGGTCGAGCTGCTCGGCCAGCAGCCCCAGGTCGTCGGTCGTCGGGTCGGCGATGCGCAGCGAAAGATTGCCGCGCAACCAGGCGCGGCTGATTTCGAGCGCGCGACGCAGGCGGCGGGTGACGCGGCGGCTGGCCCACGCGCCCAGCAACAGCCCGGCCAGTGCGGCCCCCGCCGCTACGGGCGCGACGTGGAGGCCCCAGATTGGAAGCGTGAACACGGGTTGGTGGGTGAGCAGGGCCAGCGCCCCCAACGCGATCGCCTCGGCGACGAGCGCCGCCGCCAGGCTCACCGCCGCGTGGGCGAGCGTCAGCTTGTAGTGCATGGTTATCCGTAGGGGGCGGGAAATCCTCTCCATTCAGAAATCCTCTGCTTTCTCAGACTGTCCCCATTATAGCAGAGTTTGCGCTGCTTGCCATCAGGCTGGCGACCAAGATTGAACCTGTACTTGAGTACAATCACCGTCCGTAATTCGTTCATTCGTTCATTCGTCCATTCGTCCCCGGTTTTTCGCCCCCTATCGCATCCGCGCCTGGCAACGCGAACAGAACCCGGCTCCCTTCACGTCCGTGTCGTGCAGGCTGTTCGAAAAGTGCATCACGCATTGGGGGTCGCGGCAGTGGCGCAGGCCGTAGGTGTGCCCCAGCTCGTGCACCGCCTCCTTCAGCACGCGCTCGCGGAACAGCGGTTCGTCCTCCGGCAGGCCGTAGAACGACTGCCGCAGGCGGGGCAGGGCGATGAAACAGTCGGGATCGTGGATGTCCGCCTGCCCAAAGATAAAGTTCAGGCCAGGGGCGTAGCAGTCGGCGTCTACGACGCCTAACGCGCGCTCGGCGTGTGGAAGGTCCAGCCGGGCCAGCGCCGACAGGATGTACGATCCGACGTACTGCTCGCGCTGGCGGTCGTAGGCGGCGGGCGGGATGGGGATGGGCGTGCTGACCTGGCAGGGCAGGCCGAAAGTGGCGCTCAGCGGCGCCACCAGGCTATGGAGCAGATTGGCAGCGACGTCTCCGATGGGGATCAAGACGACGGCTGGCTTATCTGCCTCGATCTGCATGTCTTTCCCTCCCAGGTGCGGTGCACCTGCGGCCGATCGTGACCGCGCTTGCCTCGATTGTCGTCCGGGCGATGCTATGCGCCGTTCGTGTTTCAGACGCCCATCCGCTGTCGAGGCGCGTCGAACCACGTCTGATCGGCCAGCACCACGGAGGTCGCGACCTGGCGCTCGGGGATCGACCAGTATCTTCTCAGCAGCCGCTCCTTCTCCTCGGGGGAGACCAGTCGAAAGCCGTGTTTTTCGTAGAAACGGATCGCCCACACGGCGTCCGCCCACGTGCCGATCAAGACCGGTCGGTCTGTCTGCGTCCGGAGGTGAGCAAGCAGCTTTCCGCCGACCCCTCGATTCTGCTCGGCCGTGCGGACGTAGGCGTGCCGGATGAGTGTCACGTCCTGGACGGGTTGGATGCCCATCACGCCGATCAGTTCGCCATCCTCCTCGTATCCCCAGAACACGATGCCCTCGTCCAGCGCGTGCCGGAGCTCCTCCTTGGGCATATAGGGTTCTTTCCAGCGGTCCGCCGGGATCGCGCCCCTGTACGCCTGCGCGGCGTCGTTGATGATCTCGTAGATCGCGTCGAACTCGGTATCCTCACATGGACGGATCATGGCGTGGCTCCTTCAGCGCAGATGCGCCAGACGGGATACGTACGCCTCGATCGGCAGCGCCGGCGCTCCCTGCCGGTGCATCTCGATCAGGTCAAACACCTCGTCACTGCGCAGCTTCAGTCCCCCAAGCTCTTCGGGGCGGAACCACCGCGCCTGGAGCGAATGCTCGTCGGCGGTTGTTTTCAGCTTGCCGCCGGTCGCTTCGGCGGCGATCACGTAACGCCACAGCTCGGCAGCCGGGTGGCGCTGATCCTGGCCGTGCGGAATAAAGTGCTCGATGCGCAGGAGATAGCGGGGTTCGACGGCCAGGCCTGCCTCTTCGAGCGTTTCCCGCTTCGTGGCTTCGACGATGCTCTCACCCGGTTCGACGACGCCGGCGGGGATGAACCAGGGATAACCGCGTTCGGGCATCGCCTCCTGGATGAGCACGTACCGGCCGTCGTCTTCGACCAGGATCAGCACGACGGCGTAGATGGGGACTGGGACTCTGGACATGGCTTGCTCCTGCGGTGGTGCTGAACCGCTGATTTCACTGAGAGCGCTGAGATCGCTGAGGCCTGTTTCAGCAGGCTCATTCCTATCAGTGTGTTTAGTGATCCTGCCTCTTCGTACACCGACACGTCGATCTGCGCGCCCGTTGAATCACTGACGTCACTGAGATCACTGAGGTCACTGAAGCCTCTTTCAGCGGCCTCATTTCGCTCAGCGGATTCAGCGGTTCTATCCTCCGTACGATTATACTCCCTTCCCCTCCCCCCGCCAAACGATGGAACATTCCCTGCATCTGTGGTAGAATACCATCGGGATTTAAGATTTGCAGATTTGAGATTTGCTGACTTGTGATGGATACCCAGACATTCGCTAGCATCACTGTCGTCGGCGGGGGACTGGCCGGGAGCGAGGCGGCGTGGCAGGCGGCCGAGCGGGGCGTGCACGTGACGCTGTACGAGATGCGCCCGCACAGGATGACGCCCGCGCACGTCAGCGAGCGGTTGGCCGAGCTGGTGTGCTCGAACAGCCTGGGCTCCGACCTGCCCGACCGGGCGGCGGGGCTTCTCAAGGCCGAGCTGCGCTACCTGCGCTCGCTCGTGCTGGCCTGCGCCGACGAGACGCGCGTGCCGGCCGGCGGCGCGCTGGCGGTCGACCGGGAGCTGTTCGCCGCCGCGGTCACCCGTAGCATCGAGGCTCATCCGCGCATCCGCGTCGTGCGGGAGGAGGTGACGGCGATCCCCGACGGCCTGGCCGTGATCGCCACCGGACCGCTCACGTCCGACGCGCTGGCGCAGAGTGTCGCCGCGCTGACGGGCCAGGAGCACCTGTACTTTTACGACGCGCTGGCGCCTATCGTGAGTGCCGATTCGATCGACATGTCGGTCGCGTTCCGGGCCTCCCGCTACGGGAAGGGGGACGCCGACTACATCAACTGCCCGATGACGGAGGAGGAGTACGTCCGCTTCGTCGAGGCGTTGGTCGGGGCGGAGCGCATCCCGCTGCGCGACTTTGAGCGAGAAGACGCCCGCTTCTTCGAGGGCTGCCTGCCGGTCGAGGTGCTGGCCGCGCGCGGGCGGGACGCGATGGCGTTCGGGCCGCTCCGCCCGGTCGGGCTGACCGACCCGCGCACGGGGCTGCGCCCCTACGCGGTCGTGCAGTTGCGGCAGGACAACCTGGCCGGGACACTGTACAACCTGGTCGGTTTCCAGACCAACCTGCGCTACGGAGAGCAGGAGCGGGTGTTCCGCCTCATCCCGGGGCTGGAGCAGGCAGAGTTCGTGCGCTATGGGCACATGCACCGCAACACGTTCATCAACGCGCCGCTGTTGCTCGAGCCGACGATGGGGTTCCGCAGCCGGCCGGGGCTGTTCTTCGCCGGGCAGATCACGGGCGTCGAGGGGTACGTGGGCAGCGTCGGCAGCGGGTGGGTGGCGGGCGCCAATGCGGCCCGTTTGGTGTTGGGGCAGGAGCCGCTCGTTCTGCCAGGTACGACGATGCTGGGGGCGCTGTGCTGCTACGTGAGCCGCGCCGACCCGGCGGCGTTCCAGCCGATGAAGGCCAACTTTGGGCTGATGCCGCCGCTTTCGCCGCCGGTGCGCAACAAGCGGAAGCGGTACCAGGCGTACGTGGCGCGGGCGATGGCGGACTTGGCGAGTCAGCAAATCGGCAAATCAGCAAATTAGCAAATCAGCAAATTGGCAGGTGAGCAACGACGAATGACGGACGATGGGTGGTAGGGCCTGGTTTGAGACTGCGAGCTTCGTGTAGTCATTGTGGCAACAATGAGGGTTCGTGACTTTTTCTCTGGGACAGCATAAGGCTATGCGAATGGCGAAGAAGGCGACGACATTGGTGGCCCTTGCCATCTTGATCGCCGGGTGTGGCGCGCCGGAGCCGCTGACGTTCGACGGCGAGGCGGCCTATGCCCACGTCGTGGCGCAGTGTGACCTGGGGTTCCGGCCCACCGGGTCGCAGGCTGGCCAGGCCACCGGCGACTATGTGATCGCCTACCTGGAGGATCAGGGCTGGACGGTCGAGACGGAGGGGTTCACCTACCGCGACACGCCCGTGCGCAACGTCGTCGGGCAGGTGGGTGAAGGGCCGGTGGTCGTGCTGGGCGCTCACTACGACACCCGCCGCAGCGCCGACCAGGAGGACCCCAGCGTGCCCGTGATGGGGGCCAACGACGGGGCCTCCGGCGTGGCCGTGCTCCTGGAGCTGGCCCGCACGCTGGATCGGGACAGGCTGCAGAACCAGGTCTGGCTGGCCTTTTTCGACGCCGAGGACAACGGCCAGCTCGATGGCTGGGAGTGGTGCGTGGGGTCCTCGCACATGGCGGCGAACCTGGAGGTCACGCCCGAGGCGGTCGTCGTCGTCGACATGATCGGCGACGCCGACCAGCAACTTTACCTGGAGCGCAACTCGGACGCGGCCCTGCAGACGCGCCTGTGGGAGATCGCCGCGACGCTGGGCTACACCGGGACGTTCATCCCCGAGTACCGCTGGGCGATGCTCGACGATCACGTCCCCTTTGCCCAAAGGGGTATCCCGGCGGTGGACGTCATCGACTTTGACTATCCCTACTGGCACACGACGCAGGACACGCCCGACAAGGTGAGCGCCGAGAGCCTGGAGCGGGTGGGGCGGGTGCTGGAGGTGTGGCTGGAGGGTAAGGGTGATCTGGCCGTCGATGTCGAGCGGCTGCGCGCGCTGGCAGTTTCGGGTGACGTGGAGACGCTGGCCAGGGCGCTCGACCGCAGCGTCGTGCCCATACCCGCCGGTGAATTCCTGATGGGGGACGACGCGGGGCCGGCGAACGAGCACCCCCAGCGGCTGGTCTACCTGGACGCGTTCGAGATCGACCGCTACGAGGTCACCAATGTCCAGTACCACCGTTTCCTCCAGGCGACGGGGCAGGAGCCGCCGCCCTACTGGTCCGGCGACGACTACCCGCCCGGGCAGGCCGACGTTCCGGTCGTCGGCGTGACGTGGGAGGACGCCGATGCCTACTGCGCCTGGACCGGCTGGCGGCTGCCGACCGAGGCAGAGTGGGAACGGGCCTGCCGGTCCACCGACGGTCGCGTCTATCCCTGGGGGGATACGTGGGACGCCGGCCGGGCCAACGTGGGCGGCGCCGAGGCCGGCCAGTCGCGCCCGGTGAGTCACACGGAGCCGGGTGCTCCGGCCTGGGGCGAAGGATGGGCGCTCGTGCAGCCCACCCCAGCGGACGTCGATGCGGTGGGGCTCCGGCCGGTCGGGTTCTACCCCGACGGCGCGAGCCCCGACGGCGTGATGGACCTGGTCGGCAATGCCTCTGAGTGGGTGGCTGACTGGTTCAACTGGGACGGCTACTGGGACATGCCGGATCGAAACCCGGTGGGACTGGGGCCGGAGTGGAATCGCTCGATCCGGGGGAGCTCTTGGGTGCCATACGGCGTCGCGCACTGGGCGCAGGAGCAGAGCCGCTGTTCGGCCCGCAATTCCGCCCACCGGGGGGGCCCGGACGCGCGCTTCGGGTTTCGGTGCGCGCGGCCGGTTCGCTAGTGCACAGGTCTTTATGAGAACAAGGAGTAGCCACTGATGATATCTATCGATCGGACACGCTGCACCGGGTGCAGCTATTGCGTGGTGGGATGCCCCGAGGGGGCGATCGCGCTGGAGATCGAGGCCGACACCTGGCCGCGGGTTGACGAGCGGTGTTGCACGAGGTGTGGGGAATGCGTCCACATCTGCCCGAACAACGTGTTCTCCGACCCTGCGCTCACGGTCCCGCCCGTGGCGCTCGGCGAGCGCTACGACGTGGTCGTCGTCGGGGCGGGCATCGGCGGGCTGATGGCCGCCGCCGGGCTGGCCAGGGCCGGCAAGAAGGTCCTCGTCCTCGAGCAGTTGTCGTTCGTCGGCGGAAAGTACACCCACCTGATGCACGAGGGCTACGCCGTCACGACCGCTGCCTGGACCTGTCCGGGCCCCAACAGCCGCATCGGGCGGCTGTGCACCAAGTTGGGCGCGGACGTCGAGTGGATCACGATCCACGACACCAGGGCGCGGGGCGATCACTGGGTCGTCATGAAGGACGGGCGGCGCTTCCGTTCGCTGGATGAGGCCCAGGAGACGCTGGTAGGGGGCGCGCCCGGGATGGCCAGGGTCTACGAGTGGATCGCCGACATGTACGATCCACGGGTGAGCTACCCCGACCGCATGACCGCCCGCGAGTACGTCGAGCGCTACTTCCCCGGCAACGAGGAATACGTCAAGTACGTGGAGACGATCATCACGTATTGCTTCGCCTCGCAGACGGTGGATACGTTCTCGGCCATGGAGACGAAGCGGGCGATCGTCGATTCGATCGAGCAGATGGCTGACTGGGGCACCGCGCGGGGTGGGACGGCGGCCATCGTCGCTGGGGTTGAGCGTGTGATCCGCGACCACGGCGGACAGATCGCCACCCGCACCCCGGTGGCGTCGATCGAGGTCGAGGACGGTCGCGCCAAGGGCGTCCAGTTGGTCGACGGGCGCATCGTCGCTGCCGACGTCGTGATCCACAACGCCGGCCTCAACCGGCTGATGCAGTTGGTGGGAGAGGATAACCTGCCGCCTGATTACGTCGCCCGCCTGCGGTCCGCCGTGCCGGCGGACGTCGCCTGCGTGATCCTGGGCGCGAACGAGCCCCTGCTGGGCCCGGACCACTCGCTCCTGCACACGATGGGCTGGGAGCGGACGCTGAACACGTACGCCCCCACCTTTTTCGACCCCACGCTCGCACCGGAGGGGCGGCATATCCTGGAGGTGTTCTGGGTGATGGAGCCGCCCTTTGACAAGCGGCGGGAGCTCGACCTGGTGTTGGCCCAGCTTCGCGACGTCTTCCCCGACTTTGACCAGGCGGTCGAGTTGCAGGTGCCGATGTTTTTCACCGGGCTGTGGACGGCGGAGATGGCCCACCGCATGGGACAGAGCGGCGCGGACCGGCTCGATCCCCGGTCGCCGGTCGAAAACCTGTACCTGGTGGGGTACGACTGCATCGGCTACGGGATGGCCGGCGACATTATCCCCCACGGTGTGGAGCGGGCGCTGTACCTGATCCTGGACGACCCCGCCTACGCGCCGGCGGACGAGAGAGCCTCGGCCCGGTTCGGCAGGTGGCTCAAGTCCCGGTTGTTCAAGGTGATGGCGCTGGGGAAGCGGATCGGGGGATAGGGAGACAAGGGGACAAGGGGACAGGGTGACAAGGGGACAGGGAGACAAGGGGACAAGGAGACAAGGGGACAAGGAGACAAGGGGACAGGGAGACAAGGAGACAAGGGGACAGGGGGACAGGGAGACAAGGGGACAGGGAGACAAGGAGACAAGGGGACAGGGGGACAGGGGGACAAGGGGACAGGGGGACAGGGGGACAAGGGGACAGGGGGACGGGGTGACAGGGAGAGCTGGGAGGGGTGGAATGCGCAAGTCTGTGACGCTGGACGAGATCCAGCTTCATCAGGCGCCGTTCACCATCGACCGGGATGGAGAGCCGGTGGCTGCTGTGATACCTATTGACGAGTATTGGGAGTTCATTGCCTGGCGGGAGCGGACACATTCCGGGTATGCGTCTCAGACCGAAGGCGTCATGTCGCAAGACGAGGCTCTGGCTGCCTTGGAGAAAGAACGCGCCGCTTTCCTGCGCCTCAAGGATCAGTTGCTCCGTACTCACAGGGGAAAGTTTGTCGCTATCCTCGATGGAGGGGTCATAGATGCGGACGAAGATGATCGAGCCTTGACCAGAAGGGTGTACGCTGCACACGGGTATGTCCCCATTTATATCGATAAGGTGGTGGAGGAGTCACCCGCGCGGCAAATTCTCTCTCCCAAGAAGGTGGTGTCCTGATGACTCGGACCGAATTGCACACCACCATCACCGCCGTCGCCGTTTACCCTGATCGTGCGCGGGTCACGCGGGCTGGCACGGCGACGCTGGAGCCGGGCAGCCACCGGCTGGAAATCAGTGAGTTGCCGCTCGCGCTCGACCCGGCCTCGGTGCGCGCCTCCGCCCGGGGCACGGCCCGCGCGCGCCTGCTCGGCGTCGACGTGGGGCGCGACTTTTACGTCGAGACGCCCGCCGAGCGCGTGCGCGAACTGGAGGGACAGGTCGAGGGGCTCGAGGACGAGATGCGCGGCCTCGACGCGCAGGTCGAACTTCTCAAGCGGGAGCAAGGTGTCCTGGGCGAGCTGGCCGGGCAGACCGAGATCTATGCCCGCGGGTTGGCGTTCGGCAAGACGAGCGCCGAGGCGCAGATGGCCCTCCTCGACGGCCTGCGCAGCCGTGCCGAGGGGCTGAACGCGGCGCTTGGAGATCTGGCCGTTCGTCGGCGCGGGCTGGAACGCCGTCTGCAGAAGCTGCGGAGCGAGCTTGACCAACTGCGTGGCGCAAAAGGGCGCGAGCGGTACACGGCCGTCGTCGAGGTCGAGGTGACCCAGGCGGGCGACTTGGCGGTCGAGCTGACCTACGTCGTATCGGGCGCTGGCTGGCAGCCGCTCTACGACGTGCGACTGCTCGAGCGGGGCGATCAGCCGGTGCTGGAGGTCGGCTACCTGGCGCAGGTGAGCCAGCATGCCGGCGAGGACTGGGCGGACGTCGCGCTGACGCTCTCCACCGCCCGCCCGGCCCTGGCCGGGACGCTGCCCGAGCTCGATCCCTGGTACATCGGGCCGGTCGTCGCCCAGCAGCGCCAGGCGGTCCGACGCATCCGCAGCATGGCTGCTCCGGCCGCCCCTCCGCAGATGGACGCGATGTTCCTCGCCGCCGAGCCGGAGGCTGCGAAATCCGCACCGGAGGTCGAGGCGGCGGTGGTGACGGCGAAGGTGGAGGCATCGGGCGCGGCAGTGACCTACCAGGTGCCTGGCACCGTCACTGTCCCGGCCGATGGCGCGCCCCACAAGGTTGCCGTGGCCCGCTTCGAGCTGGCGCCCGGACTGGACTATGTGGCCGCACCCAAGCTGGTCGAAGTGGCCTACCGGCGGGCGGAGGTGACGAACGACAGCCCGTACACGCTCCTCGCTGGGCCGGCCAACCTCTTCGCCGGTGACGAGTTCATCGGCACGACCGCGCTGGAGCTGGTCGCCCCGCAGGGGGAGATCGAGCTCTACCTGGGGGCTGACGACCGCGTCCGCGTGTCGCGCGAGTTGAGGCGGCGCGAGGTGGACAAACGGCTCATCGGCGACCGTCGCCGCCTCCGCTATGGCTACGAGATCACGCTGGAGAACCTCCTGCCGGCCGAGGCGACCGTCACGCTCCACGATCAGATCCCCGTGTCTCGTCACGAGGACATCAAGGTGAAGCTAGAGTCCGCCGATCCCCAACCGACGGAGCAGACGGAGCTGAACCTCCTGGACTGGGAACTGACGCTGGCCCCGGGCGAGAAACGCGTCGTGCGCTTTGATTTCACCGTCGAGCACCCGAGGGAGATGAGCCTGATCGGGCTGCCGTAGTGAGGGGACGGGGGGACAAGGGGACAAGGAGACAAGGGGACAGGGAGACGGGGAGACAAGGTGACAAGGAGACAAGGGGACAGGGAGACGGGGAGACAAGGGGAGGTGGGAGTGGGGTTGCCCATGGCCCGCTATCCTTGCCGCTATGGCCCTTTGCGCCCCCGCCTCCTGCTTCCTGCTTTCTGCTCCCTGCTTCCTGCTTCCTGCTTCTTGCTTCTTGCTTCCTGTTTCTTGCTTCTGACGTCTTGCGTCCCCACTCCGATGCCTGCCCCCTCCCATACGCCCACACCACCATCCACTCCCATACCTTCTCCCTCCCCTACTCCCACACCGATTCCTTCCCCCACGCTTGCCCCCACGCCCACGCCGACCCCCGCGCCGACGCTTGACCCCGCTGTCGTCGCCAGCATTGCCGCCGCAGGGCAGGCCCGGTTGGGGGCGGAGGGCGTCGATCCGCTGTGCCTGCGTTGGGAGGACAGCGACGGCGATGGGACGCCGGAGTGGGTGGGGCTGTACCTGCAGCCCGGCGAGCCGCCCTGGCTGTCGGCTTTCGTCCTCGATGGCGAGACCTGGCACGCGCTCGAGCCGCTGGAGAAGGAGAAGCACGGCCTGGGCGAGTACCCCACCTGCGAACTGGAGGTGCGCGACGTGAACGCCGACGGGCGGATCGAGGTCCTCGTCTGGGGCCACGCCGGGGACAGCATAGATCTGCTCCACGTCTTTTGCTGGGACGGGACGACGTACGCGCTGGTGGCTCCCTTCGAGGGGGATGCTGGTCTGCGGCTGGAGAACACCGACGGCGACCTGGCCGACGAGGTCGTCGTCGGCTACGACGCTGGCGGCGGTCTGGCGTGGGAGGCGGTCTACACCTGGGATGGGGCCCACTATGGCTGGACCTGGGAGCGGTACACCTGGTTCTACCTGGACCGTCCCCACGCCTACCGGACCGACACGTCGGAGCACGCCGTCATCTCCTTCTACCTGGCGATAGACGATCGCGACCTGCCCGGGGCCTATGGGTTGCTGAGCGGTTCCGCCCGGGCTGCCCAACCGTATGAGACGTGGGCGGTCGGTTTCGCGACGACCGTCGCGGCGGAGGTGGGGGCGGTGCACGAGTTCGCCCGCAGCGGGGACGTCGCCACCGTCGCTGCCCAGGTGCGTGCCTACGACAACGTGGACGGGCGCGTCATCGCCACGGTGTGGGACGTCAAGTGGACGGTCGTACAGACGCCCGATGGCTGGCGGCTGGAGAGCGCCACTACCGAGCAACTCGACCAGTGGGAGCTCGACTATTATCACCGGTAGGGGCAAACCTTCCCGAAAGCTCACTCACAGATCGGCAATGCTGGAGGTGCTGCCAAGAAGCGCCGAACTGTCCCTCAGGTCGCTCGTGCAAGCTTTCGGGAAGGTGGATGTTGTGAAACGGGGGAAAAGCCGTATAATTGTACCAGGTGGTGGCTGGCGTCACGAGGGATGAACGGAAACGGTGACGTACATCTGGAAAGAGGAGGCGAACGATCGCGAGACTAACTGAACCGACCGGTCCGCCACGGGAGCGGGCGTTCCTGGTGGGGATCGAAATGAAGGGACCTGGGGCTCGCTCATCTGATGGGCATTGGCCCGCTGAGGAGTCGCTGGCTGAACTGTCCCAACTGGCCCGTACGGCAGGCATTCAGGTGGTGGGGCAGATGACGCAGCGGCTGGAGCGGCCTAACCCGGCCACCCTCATCGGCTCGGGCAAGGTGGATGAGTTGGTGGAGCGAGCGAACGAGGCCGTCGCCGACGTCGTCATCTTTGACGACGAGCTCTCCCCCCGCCACGGCCGGGAACTGGAGAAAGCGTTGGGAGAGAAGGTCAAGGTCCTGGATCGGACCGCCCTGATCCTGGACATCTTTGCCCAACACGCCCACACGCGGGAGGGCGCGCTGCAGGTGGAGCTGGCCCAGTACGAGTACCGGCTGCCCCGGCTGACGCGGGCCTGGGCCCACCTGGCACGCCAGGCGGGCGGCCGGGCTGGCGGGGCCACGGGCGGGGTCGGCGTGCGCGGCCCCGGCGAGACCCAGTTGGAGACGGACCGGCGGGTCATCCGCCGTCGCATCGCCCAGCTCAAGCAGGAACTGGAAAAGGTGCGTGCCCACCGGGGGCGCTACCGCGCGCGGCGCCGGCGGGAGGGGGTCCCCGTCGTCTCCATCGTCGGCTACACCAACGCCGGCAAATCCACGCTTCTCAACGCCCTGGCCGATGCCGACGTGCTGGTCGAAGACAAGCTCTTTGCCACGCTCGACCCCACCACACGCCGCGTCGAGCTGCCCAGTGGAGGGGCAGCGCTCTTCACCGACACTGTTGGATTCATCCAGAAGCTGCCCACCCACCTGGTGGCCGCCTTCCGCGCCACGCTGGAGGAGGTGACCGAGGGTGACCTGCTGCTCCACGTGTTGGACGTCACCCATCCGCAGGTGATGCGCCAGGCCGAGGCCGTGCGGACGATGCTGGAGGAGATCGGCGCCGCCGGCAAGCCCGTCGTCAGTGCGCTGAACAAGATCGACCGTCTGCCCGCGCCCGACGCCGTTTGTCCGCTGATGGGTAGATTCGTCAACAGCGTTCCTATCTCGGCCCTCACCGGGCAGGGGCTGGAACTGTTGTTGGCCCGGGTCGAGAGCGTTCTAGAGGCCCAGATGGCCTGGCTCGACGTGCACATCCCCTACGATTCGGGGGAGCTGGTGGACCTGTTCCACCGGCGGGGGCTGATCGAGCAGGAGGAGCACACCGGGACGGGAACGCGCATCGTGGGACGCATACCGCGCGGGTTGGTGGGGCGTTTTTCCGCACTACAAGAGGCGGCACAGGATAACTGATCGTGCACACCACAATTCTGTTGGAGGAGTCATGGTCGGCGAATGGTTCAAGCGCATCAGTGCATTTCTGGCCCGGATGCCCGGGGTTCCGGTTTTGGTTGCTGTCGGCCTGGTGGTACTGAACTTTCTTTTTCAGCTCATGCCCGACTGGCCCGTCGTCAGCTTTCTGGCCCATACGCATCTCTTCTTGCACGTTGGCGTGATCCTGGGGTTGCTGGGGATCTTGCTGGGTGATGTGCTGTGAGAGGCAGCCCGCGTTAGCACAGTGAGGCGTGCGTCGCCCGGGTACAGCGCCGTGGGCGGCACGCAGGTGTCGACTGATGGGAGCGGGCCGCACGGCCTGCTCCCTTGTCATAATGGGAGGTAACCTTGCGAAGGTTACGCAGAGTCTTCGCCATGCAGTATTTATGGCTGGATAAGGACCCTTCTGGCTTTGAAATCTTTATCGAACCTTCGCAAGGTTCAGCTTCACAGAGTATCAATGCTTAGACGTTTGACCCAACCGTGGACGCTGTACCGCCTGCGCGACGAGGACGCCGAGGTGGAGCTGGTGTTGCGCAGTTGGCTCCCCTTGTTCGTCATCCTGACGCTGCTGATCGTCGAGTTGATCCGGCCCGCGCGGGTGTGGAGGACGCTTCTGCTCGCGTTTCTCACGGTGACCGTTGTCGCCGCGTGGTGGGCCTGGCACATGGCGAACTCTGTCCGGGTCCGGCGGGAGCTGCGCTTCGCCTGGGTCCAGGTGGGTGACCTGCTGGAGGAGCACTTTACATTGGTCAACGATTCGCCGCTGCCGGCGTTGTGGGTCGAGGTGCGCGATCGCGGCAACGTGCCGGGCTATGGGGCCAGCACCGTGCGCGCCGTCGGCATGCGTGGCACCTATCGGTGGGTCACGCGCGGGGAGTGTCGCCTGCGCGGGGAGTACCACCTGGGGCCGTGGGAGGCCAGGACCGGCGACCCCTTTGGCCTGTTTGCCGTCGTGCAGCGCCACTCACACGCCGAGCGGGTGCTCGTCTACCCACCCATCGCCCGGCGACTGCCCTTCGCGCTGCCGCGCGGTGCGGCGGCGGGCTGGGCGCGCACCAGCCATCGCTCCTGGCAGCCGACCGTCAGCGTGGGTGGCGTGCGTGCCTACGTACCCGGCGACCCGCGCCACCACATCCATTGGCGCACGACCGCCCGCCGTGACCAGCTCCACGCGGTGGAGTTCGATCAGGAGACGGGCGGTGACATCTGGCTCTTGCTCGATCTGGATCGGGACGTGCAGGCCGGGCGAGGGGAGCGCTCGACGGAGGAGATGGGCGTCATCGTGGCCGCCTCCGTTGCGGCGCTGCTGCTCGACGCAGGGCGGGCGGTCGGGTTGATCGCCCACGGACACGAGCGGCGCACGGTGATGCCGGCCCGGGGACAGGGCCATCTGTGGGGACTGCTGGCCGGATTGGCCCAGGTGCGGGCGACCGATGCCCGTCCACTGCCGCGCGTGCTGGAGGAGGTGTCCCGGGCGCTGCCCGTCGGCGCGACGGCATTGGTGATCACGCCATCCTCCGACACGGCCTGGCTCTCTGGGTTGGCGCGGCTGCGAGGCCGGGGGATCGGCGTGGCGGCGGTGCTGCTCGACGCGGCTTCCTTCGAGCAGGAAGTGGGTGAGGGCCGCCTCTCCCCCCGGGTCGAGCGGCTGCGAGAATTGCTGGCCGACGCGCGGGTGGAGGCCGAGGTCATCGACGCGGACACGCCGCTGTCGCTCCGCCCCCCGACCGGGCAGGTGCGACGCTGGGAGTTCAAGGTGTTGGGAACCGGGCGGGCGGTGGCGGTCAGCACGCCCTGGGGGGTGTAGGGATGGTGGTCCGGCTCGTGAGGGCTCTGCGGCCACGGGAGGGGTGGGACGCATTCCTCGTCCTGCTGGCCGCCGTGCTGTGTCTGCCCGCCGCCGCAGTTGCTGCCGATTGGGTCCCCGGCGACGAGGGCCTGCTGCCGCTCGCCGTTTGCGCGCTACTGGTGGGGCGCTGGCTGGCGCTGGGGGGGGACTGGGGCTGGTTTGTGTGGCTGCCCGTGGGTGCGTCGCTCGGTCTCCTGGCGGCGCTTGGCGTCGCGGCCCACGCGCTGCTCTCCCTGCCGGGGAGTGGCGAGGCGACTTTCGACTTTGCGCAGCGGTGGGTGACCTGGCTGCAGGTGGCCTTTAGCGGCGGCACGAGTAAAGACCCCGACGTCTTCCTGTTCTACGCCGCGCTCCTGTGCTGGGTGGCGGTCCTCCTCGCCGCTTGGGCCTTTTACCGCCGCCAGCGTCCGCTGCTCGCGCTGCTGCCTCTTGCCGTGCTCAGTGCGGTGACCGTCTTTTACTCCGGCCGAGGCATCCTGTGGCTGGTGGGGGGGCTGGGGTGTGGCGTGTTGGTGCTGGCGGTGGGCCACTTTACCCGTGAGCGGCGGGCGTGGGAGACGGCGGGCATCGATTACGCCTCCGGCATCGGCCCTGAGGTCCTGGCCGTCGCGCTGCTCGTCGCGGTCCCCGTCGCTCTCATCAGCATGTTCGGCCCGCTGCTCACCGCGCGCCGGGTCTCGGATTGGTATCGGCGCATCGTCGAGGGGCCTACAGAGCAGGTGGAAGACACGGCGGAGCGGCTTTTTGGCGGTGTGTCGCCTCCCAGAGGCCCGGCTGGCGATGAGTGGGCGGGGCCAGGGACGGGGGCCAGCAGTTACCTGCCCGAGAGCCGGTTGCTGGGCGGCCGCCCCGACCTGCTTGACCAGGTAGTGATGCTGGTCAGGACCGACGAACCTCCTCCTCCTCCTCCTCCTGAGGATTACCACTACCCCCCTGAACCGGCAAAAGTGCGGCCGCATTACTGGCGCGGGGCGACCATGGACTATTACTCCGGCCGTGGCTGGGCCACGACGGTCGACACCCGCGCGGAGGTGGAGGGCGAGCTGCCGCTGCCTGCGCCGCCAGCGTATCGGGAGGTGACGCAGTATTTCGAGTTCACCGCGCCCCACGGCGACACGCTGTTCGCGATGAACGCGCCAGCGTGGGTGGGGGCACCGGTCGAGGCGCGGTGGGTGATCTCTCCCTCGGCCTCCCTCGTGGGCGAGGAGGGTGGCGACCTGGCGGGGTTGGCCTCCGACGTGATCAGTTTCACCGTCGTCTCCTACCTGCCCACACCCACGGCGGACGATCTGCGGGTCATTCCTCCATTGTACCCGTCCGAGGTCGTCGAGCGCTACCTGCAACTGCCCGACACGCTCCCCCAGCGCGTGATTGACCTGGCCTGGGAGGTCGTCGCCGGCGGGGAGACGGCGTACGAGCGGGCTCGGCTGTTGGAGCGTTACCTGCGCGCATATCCGTATTCGTTGGAGGTGGACACGCCGCCAGAGGGCCGGGACGTGGCGGACTATTTTCTCTTCGACATGCGGGAGGGCTACTGCGACTACTACGCCACGGCCTTTGTCGTGATGGCCCGGGTGGTCGGCATCCCGGCGCGGATGGCGTCGGGGTTCGTCGGCGGGCAGTACGACTTTGGCACCGAGGGCTACCTGCTCCGCCAGCGCAACGGCCATTCCTGGCCGGAGGTCTACTTCCCCGGTTGGGGATGGATCGGCTTCGAGCCGACGGCGGCGCAGGTGGTGACCGAGTTGCCGGAGGAGGTGGTGCTGCCGGAGGCGACGCTGCCAGGGCTCATCGGCCCACCAGCGCGGGTGGTGCGCCGGCGCTGGCGGGTGGCCAGGCTGGGGGTCGTGGTGCTGGCTGGACTGGGCCTGGCGGGGAGGGTCTGGCTCCAGCGGCGCCGGCGACGGGCGGCGCAGGTCGTCACGCTGCCGCTGGTGTGGGGTTGGGTGGGGCAGGGCGGGGCGCGGATGGGGCTGTCGCCCGACCTGGCGCTCACGCCACGGGAGTACGCTGCGGCGTTGGCGGCGGAGCTACACGCCCGGGCGCAGCGGACAGGACGATGGAACGCCCGCTGGACGGGACTGGCGGCGCAGGGTGGGGCGGCGCTGGACCACCTGGCGGCGTTCTATGGCACGCAGGTATACGGAAGACCACAGGCTCCGGCGGCGGACGAGGAATTGGCGCGGGGGGTGTGGGCGCGGTTGCGCAGGCCGCTGCGCTGGTTCAGGTGGCTGGGGTGGGTGCAGCGGATAGGAGAGCGAGTTGGCGGAAGCAGTGCTCTTGCCTGTGACGCCCTCGAGGACGAGGGCTGAGAGCTTTTTGCCGCAATGAGAGTTTAAGGAGGGACACGATGGGCTGGGTTATACTCATAGTTGGACTGCTCTTTCTCGTGGCCGGGCTGGCCATCAGCGTGTGGGAGGCGTTCAGCGATATCGTCCGGCGGGTGGAAGACATCGTTGGGGGGGACGCAGCCACCAGGGCAGAAGGGCTGCGCGAACTCATCGAGGCGATCGCGAAACTCCTGGAGGCCTTTGCCAAGCTCACGGTGGGTATTCAACTGAGCCTGATTGGCCTGGTGCTCATGTACTGTGGGCTGCGCATCCTGGGGATGCTTCTGGCCTAGTTCTTGGGACTAGTAGTAGATCGTGCGCGTGCGGTGGTACGGCTGGACGTCCGGCCCCTGGACCTGGCCCGCGTGCCATAGCCAGTAATCAACGTGCAGGGCCGTCATTTCTGAGTGAGGCGTGATCTGCGAGAGGCGGGCGACCAGTTCCCGCCGCATTAACTCGCCGGCCCAGACGGTAGCGGCGCGGATCTCGATCTCCTCGCGGCTGCCGGCCTCCAGCGGCTCCAGCCGGTCGATCCGCTCGGCCAGGTGCGGCGCGTAGCGCAGGATGGACAGGCGGCGCAACACCTGGGGCAGCTTGTAGTCGGCGAAGACGGTCAGCTCTTCTGTACGGCGCAGGTCGCCCAAGCCCTTGCCGCCGAGCGCCTCGTACACCATCGCCGCCGCCAGTTGGGCCCGCTTGTAGAAGGCCACCGTGTGGCCCGCCAGCGCGGCGACGTCGTCGAACGAGGGGAAGCGGGTCACCAGCAACCGCACGAGCGCGACGGCGTCGTTTTCGGCGGCGCGGCTCAGGTTGATAAAGCTGCCGTCGAACTGCGCCACGAGCACGCGGCCGACCTCGTGCAGGATGGCCAGCCGCTCCTGGAACATTGGGATCTCTACGTTGCCGCGCAGGATGTGGCGCAGGTCGGACCCAGAGATGCTCGCCAGGTAAGCGCCGTCGAACAGTGGGGACCCCGCGTCCACGGCGCGGGCCAGCGCGCCCAGCATTCCCCACGCGCCGTCGAGTGGCCGTCCGCAGAAGTCGATCGTCCACTTGGGTTCGCCCCAGTAGGAGAAGTTGGGGGGGCAATGCACAAATGGCCCCGCTGATCATAACTGCCCGGCTGCTGCTTGATTCTGCTGCGCCCCGTCCTACTGTGCGAGTCGGGACACTGTCCCGCTAGATACGACTCAGGCTGGCGTAAGTGCAGCCCTGTGATATACTGCCAGTTATGAGAGACGTGACGCTGTGTTTTTTGATGCGGGGGAATCCGCCTGGCGAGATTCTCTTGGGCTTCAAGAAAGCCGGGTTTGGTGCAGGCAAATACAACGGCTTTGGCGGAAAAGTCGAGCCAAGCGAGACAATAGAAAGTGCTGCTGTCAGAGAAGTGGAGGAAGAGGTCGGAATCAAAGTCTCTGAGAGGGAACTTCAACCAGTGGCCCGCTTGACGTTTCTGTTCTCTGCCAATCCCACTTGGGACAGAGTGGCGCATGTGTTTGTAGTTACAAGGTGGGATGGTGATCCAGTAGAAAGTGCAGAGATGAAGCCCACCTGGTTTAAGGTACACGAGATTCCCTTTGACCGGATGTGGCAGGGTGACATTCATTGGGTCCCGCGTATCCTGGCAGGGGAACGGATACAGGGACACTTTACGTTTGGAGAGGATGGCGAGGTCGTCACTGCCTGGAACGTAGAGGCATGGGATGGTGATCACGTAGCTTGACTCTTTTCTGCAATATGCGCCCATCTGCCCTGTGCTGGTGGGCGCTTTTGCTTATGCTATCCCTGCTCGATCTGGTTCAGAAGAGCGCTGGTGCTACGAGCGCGTAACCGACGCCGAGACACCCACCCCGGTGCCAGCACCTTCCCCTGACGCGATTATCACGCAACGGCGAAGGACCTCTGCCAATCAGGAGAGGTCTTTCTTTGCCAGTGGAACAGATTTATCGCAATCGTAACAGTGGAACAAGCCGGGCCAATAGCTGGTGCTGACCTTATCCGGATGGCGGCGAAAAGCATCCAACCGTGGTGAGAGGTCGGGCAAGGCCAACAGATCATCCAGGTAGGCACGGAGTTGTCGGCTACCTGTTCGCCGGTGGCAGGGAATTGGACTTTGGCCATTTTAAGTTATGTCAACTATTTTACTCAAAATCAAGCCAGAAATGCTCCAAAACCACCCAATATCCGATGTTTTTAGGGCCAAACAGTACTTTTTGGGACGATTTTGAACTAAAAATTCAGACCAACTTTACATAAAGCAAAAATGGCCAAAGTCCAGAAGACAGGAGAGGGTTCCAAGATCCGGTCGATGTCTTGCAGCCAGGTCTTACTTTGGTGCAGTTCGTGGTACTCGCGTTCGAAGGGAGCCAAGGCAGTCCGAAGACCATTGCTCAAGCCAGCCAGGCGCGAATCATGGCGATGGGCGAGCAATTCCTGGCTCGGGACAACGACGCCCTGGAGACGCTGGTAGGCTTCGATGCCGGACAAGCGAAAGGGCGGTCGCCCCTTGAGGGTCAGCAAGTAGCGCGTATGACGGGGCAGTTGGGTGACGACGGCGTTGGCCACAGCCCGATCTGAATGATCGCTGGCGACAGACTCTGTACTGGGGCTTTCTGGGTCTGGACGGGGCTGCGGAGGGCTACCGCTTCAGGCAAGCCTTTCTGCTTGTCGCTCAGCACAGCCAGAGTCGGCCAAGCCAGTTCGGCCAGGGGTTCCAGGAAAGCCTCGAAGGTGGTCTGACCGAAACGGCTCAACCAGCCGCTACGCAAGGTCAGGCCGGTCAGGAGCTCACGGATGAACCATCATTGGGATTCGCCGCCCTCGGGAGCCAGTCCGTCGAGGCCGATGATCAAGCCACCGTGCTGTCGAGCGGCCTGGGCCAGGTCGGCCCAGTATTGGCGCTCGTGGCAGGCGAGCAATGGGAGATAGACCTGCTGGTAGAGATAACGGACGTGAGACTCCGATATCTGCACCTGGCCCGCCAGTCCAGCCCGAATCTCGGCGTAGGCGTCTCGGCGTTCCTGGCGCAGCCAGCCGATGTGGGCCAACACGTCGTAGCCGTAAGTGGAACCGCGTGGCGCGATCTGTTGTCCCTCCGCCGACACAAGCCGCATGGTATGCCCAAGACATAGGGGATCGGCGCACAAAGCGGGGCGGCTGGCAACGGACAGCACGGCATCCAGCGTCTGGACGGTTTTGTCCCAGACCAGATAGTCACACATCTCTAACGGCCCTTCACAACGGAGGCACGACGATAGTTCCGGTTTGTATATGATGCGTTCATCTGTCCCCGGAGCTTCATACCCCACTGTTACCAGTAACGCATGTCCGGGTAGGATACCGATGGCAGAACACCGGGTTATGCCCTGCCCTATCGCCGTGAGACTGATGATACGGCAGTCATAACAGCTACTTGCACGACTTCGTGTCGCACCCCAACGGAAAAGCTGAGCTGCCGGGCGGGTTTGCAGAACCGACCTCGCCAGAAGGAAAATCACAGACACAAAACCATCTTCGATTTCGGCGCGCGATAGCCCGGTCAGCTCCAGCGAGGGTTATGCGGCCCACCGGACCGCTGCCACCAGCCACAACAAAGGAGCAGGTTTGGGCGGCACAGCGAGCCGCCTACAACGCCGATCGCCACCAATCAGGGATGGTTCCTCGCCACCAGGGGCAGGTAAATGTACCACTGCCTGAATTCATCAGCGCCGATGTCATAGCCTGCGCCAACAGGTCGGGGGTCGCCATCAATGTCGGATGTCACCCCCGCGTCGGTGCCGGCGTCAATGCAGGGTGAGCCTGCTTGCAGGTGAAAGTCATCCCCGGCCGGGTTAGTGAAAACGGGATCGGCCTGGATGTCGTGGGAGCCGGGCTCCAGCGCGCCGGGCAAATCATAGTCCTGGGTGGTGTTGCTCCACACGTCGTTGTAGTCCAGCGTGCCGGAGGCGTTGGTGTGCGCCCGGATGCCGTAGGTGTTGGAGACGACGATGTTGCTGACCACGGTGGGGGTGATGTAGCCCTCGGCCAAGTAGATGCCACCCTCGGCGCCGGCGTTGAAGGCGACGGTGTTGTGAGCGACGAGGCCATACCTCGTGGTATCCCATATCTTGATTCCTGCGCCGCGGCCGTTGTGAGCGATAAAGTTGTTGGTCACAGTATAATAGCGACTAGTCTCCACCAGCACCCCCGCACCGCTGCTGGCGGTGTTGCTGAGGACACGATTGGCGACAATAGTTGGCTGGTTGCCATTGACAGAGCATATGCCCCCGCCGTACGATCCTGCGACGTTGTCGATAATCCAATTACCCTCGATGTGCAGCCAGCCAGTGAACCGCGCATAGATGCCACCACCGTTGTGGTCGGACTCGTTGGACCGGATCTCGTTACCCAGGATACGGGGGGCGCCACAGCACCCGACGTGTATCCCACCCCCGGCACGATTGCAGGTGTTGCCTTGGATGAGATTCCCCAAGATGTCGGCGTCGCTATGGGAGAGGTAGAGACCACCACCGCCCTGACCCCACGAGTCACTGTAGGCGGTATTGGAAAGCACCTGGTTGCCACTGATGAGAGCCGAGTCCGATGCACCGTACAGGTAGATGCCGCCGCCGCTGCCACTGGTCGGGCTGATGCTGGCTGTGTTGCTGATGATAACGTTGTTCTGGATGATGGGACTGGCGCCTTTGCTGTAGATACCGCCGCCCTCCCCGATACCGACAGTTGCGCTGTTGGCGTTCCCATTGGTGATGATGAAGCCATCAATGGTGGGGGAGATGCTCTCGGAGATGTACACCACCCGCCGCACGCCCTCACCGTCCAAGGTGGTGGGGTGGGCGTCGGGGTCGCGCACGGGCGGCGTGGTCGTGGTGCCATCCCAACCGCTGTAGAGGGTAATGCTCTTGGTAACGGTGACCACCGCCCCGCCGGCGTCGGTGTAGGTACCGGCGGCCACGTAGATAGTGTTGCCGTCACTCGCCAACCCCAGCGCGGTCTGCAAGTCGCAGGGCGTAGCCTGGGAGCAATCGCCGCTGCCACCGTGCGTGACAAACAGGTCGCCGGGGTCGGCGCGGGCTACCTGTGATGTTCCATTCAAGAGTAGAAAGAGCCCAACCAGGAGCAAGCTACCGGTTGCCAGACTGAAAACGATGTGCTTGTATTTGCCGAGATTCATCTTTCACCTCTTTTGTTCGGCGTAGGCCGCATAACTATTGAGTAGGCCGAATGATTTCGGCCTATCGGCGCGGCGGTTGAGCCGCGCGCAGCGGAGGCGCGTCAGCGCCGACGCCCGCGGCTCCACGTCTTTGCTGTGCTCAGTGTAGCATACTGACAGTGGTAGTGTCAAGCAGAATGCCCCAGCCCGTGGAGGCCAAGGCTCTTGGGATAGAACAGTCTTTCTGACTGTCAATTCTCGCCCGATATGGGTCCATCGATTTTCGGCCAAAGTGATCCACTCCCCAAGATGGCGGCCGGATGGGCGACCGCCCCGCCGACCATAACTTGGGCGGCCAATCTCCAAAACTGATGGATTATCCTCCCCAAACAAAACGATGGTTACAGCAATCATCTCCTTCCATGAGCGTTTTGGAACGTGTCAGGGTTATTTTAGGGTTGAACCCCTGACAATCAGCGTAGTCGCGATGGCAGATGAGTAGGGATCCAATATCCGCAGCTCCCATCTCTCGAAACGTCTTGGCCCACAAGCACTCAGTAACTTTCACTTCGAAGGCTTGAGGTGTGTCTTCAACAATCTCAAGAGTTAAAATGTGTTTCCCGAAGTGACTGGGTTCTCTCACCGAGGCAGTGAAGGCTGCAAAGTCGTTACACGGTAGTTGGCGAGCAGTGTCTTGTCCGGCCTTCAATGCGGATTCAAAAGCAACCTTCTTAAGGGCTTTTAAGAAATGGTCTTTTCCAAGTTCTTTAGCGAGGCCTTGCAGTACTGGAATAAGACTCTTGAAGGCAAAATCAAAAACTTCCTGAAAGGTCATGTTCGAGCCTTCCAAGAACTTGTGCTTGACGATGGTTTCAACATCCATGATTACTAATCTCCTTTCTTGCTATCAAGTGGTCGGCTGCCCAACTATGTGTTTGTAGTCATCTACGATCACAAACGCGCCTGGATGCGGATTCTATGCGATCATACCTGTCGTGTCAAACCGGTGCAGCGTGCTCTTTGCTTCATCTGCTTTGCCCCCGCTAGCGCCAGGTGGCCGCTGCTGCGGCCCGCGTAGGCGGACCGGCCTTGGCCTTCGCGGGTGGTCGATGATACCCGCTCGGCAAGGCCAAGTCCCCTGGGAGGGGACGGCCCGCCCACGCTCCGGGCTGGCGCCCGGCCTGCCGCTTGCCCCGATCGCAGATCGGGCCTGATCTACGATCGGGGTTGAGTTTTTCTCCAACCACTTGTTACCTCCGGGCTCTCGCTTGCCTGCTTTCTCATTGTACCAGCCACCTTGTCGGGTCAAGGGTTTTCAATCCCGCTTCGCGGGACTCCCTGCGCTCGCCCTTGACCCTCCAAGGAATCCGGCTGGCCAATGAGAAGTTGAGCAGGCAAGCAAGTTACGCCTGCCCAAGAAAGGAGGTGAGGAAATATGGGAGCAGACTTATACCTGAACAGCGTCTTCCGGAAACACCGCGACAGGTACGCGCCCAAGTTCGACCACTGGGTGGCCAAGAGAAATGCCCTGCACAAAGCAGGGCAGCGAGAGGCCGCCGACAGGGCGCAGAAGCAAGTCTCGAAGTACTTCGAGAAGATGCACGAGCGCGGCTACTTCAGGGACAGCTACAACCCATCCAACCTGCTGTGGCTGTTTGACTTGAGCTGGTGGCAAGACGTGCTGGAGGTGCTCGTTGGCAAGGACGGGAAGATGAGTACCAGAAACGCCGAGCGCTTCTTGCAGATGCTTGCAGACAGAGAGCCGGTTTTCGAAGCGAACCTGAAGAAGGCGAAACCGGCCAAAGGCGAGACACGGGCCGAGGTCGAGGAGTACTTCCGGGACAAGTACGAGCGCCTGAAAGCTTTCCTGCGCCAGGCCATAGACAGGAAGGAGAGCGTTCAATGCTCACTCTGAAGCGGAGGCGCAGACGGCGGGTTCCGCCGCAAAGGGGCCGGGGAGAAATCTCCGGCCTCTTTTTTTGCTGTGCTCAGTGTAGCATATTGGCGGTTGGAATGTCAAGCGGACCGGTAGTGGCTAGGGCGACCGCGCGCAGCTTCGCTCACGCTTGCCTGCCGCATTGCCCTCTGTGCTAATATGAGTTGGACAACTCTGCTCTGGAAATTAGTGTAGAATATAGGGAGCAGAGGAGACAAGCTGATGACATTTCACGACTCACCAACTGACATTCCAGATCCTGAAGTGGTGCCCAAGGCCAAGCGCCGCAAGTTCTCGGGCAAGTACAAGCTGCGTGTCTTGGATGAGGCCGACAACTGTGCAGAGCCGGGCCAGATCGGTGCCCTCCTGCGCCGGGAAGGGCTGTACTCGTCCCACCTGTCGACCTGGCGACGACAAAGAGAGCAGGGACTCCTTGAGGCGTTGAGTTCCAAGAAGCGTGGGCGCAAGGGGAAAGACGAACTGGATAGAGAGCTGTCCAGGCTGCGGCGGGAGAACGAGCGACTGCAGGCCCGTCTGGAGCAAGCCGAGACGATCATCGACGTCCAAAAAAAACTCTCGCGTCTGCTTGGTCTGGCGACGGAGGAGAACGGGACAGGCAGGCGCGCATGATCGAGGCCGCTGAAGAACTGGGCAAGAACAC